>Ga0079306_1000017_pt1 | contig 286978 bp, 270 predicted proteins | sample Methanotroph_Enr_FD_79181 | JGI IMG/M metagenome (GOLD analysis project Ga0079306, IMG submission 79181) | Enriched soil microbial communities from Old Woman Creek wetland in Ohio, USA - Methanotroph_Enrichment_5 | ecosystem: Environmental > Terrestrial > Soil > Wetlands | place: USA: Ohio... | reverse complement strand
TCCCTCCTCCACGAGCAGATTCGCAGTCCTCTGGACGCTCTGGCGAGCGAGTCCCATGTCTCGGGCGATAGCTGCCACCGTGAGCGGCTCGTGAAGCACCGCGCCCAGCACCTGCCATCGCGCGGTTGTGAGTCCACTCCCTGCTGTCAGGCGGTCGGCTGCATCCAGGAAGAAGCCGTTCAGCCAGAAGATGGTAAGCACAAGGTCGTTCACTGGGTCTTCCGGAGACCTAGTTGTCTTGGCCATGCCCAAACGCCTCCATGAGCTCGACATAACACGCTGGGTTTCCGGTCTTGTACAGGCCGTACCATGCTTCGAGCGCGGTTGTGCTGAAGATGCCAAGTCTCGCGAGAACGAGTCTGGCGAATTCCAGCGATGCCGTGAAGGAGGCTGTGATCACTCCGCGGTCGTCAACCGCGGGTTCCTGAACGTAGTGAGCGGCACCACCGTATCCGCTGGAGTCAAGCAAGCCAGGAAAGTTGCTGGTGTGCAGCCGATCATCCAATAGACCCGCTCGGGCCAAGCCGAGAGTCGCCCCGCAGATCGCGGCCACAGGAACACCGGCCGCCACGAACTCCTTCGCCACCGACAGGACTGGATCGGTGCTCCCGTCGCTCCACAAGTCGGCGCCAGGCAGAATCAGCATTGCACTGCCAGAAGGGGAGATCTCAGACAGACTCAGATCTGGCACGATGGTCAGGCCGCCCATCGAACGAACCGGCGTCTTGTCTTGCCCCACCGTTCTGACGCGGTATCCGGACGATACGCCGGGCCACGGTCTGTTTATGGCCGCGATTGCGAAACCGGGCTCCCAATCCGCCATCGTGTCGAGTACGAAGAGATGGACGTCCTCCATGCTCGTTAGCCTCCCTCTGACAGTATGCTACCGTATGGACAGCATACTGTCATGTTGTCAGCATGCTGTCAACCCAGCCGGCACCGGTGCTCGTCCTGAGCCCAGAAGCAGCGGCGCCGCCGAGTAGGCACGGTCTAGCACGCGCATCCAGCAGACTCGGCGCTCGGGAAGTAGACTCGAGTCGGGACGCATCGCCGCGCCTCACAGCTGATGCGTCAACACGCTAGGGGGCACGGCGGTTGTCCAAACGGGGTCTGAAGCGCGTCGTTGCTGCAGCCGCTTTGGTCTTGGCCACGGCGCTGATCGCGTACGTTGCCTTCGTGTTCTGGTGGGTCTACGGACCGTGGCCTTGGGGCGCAGTCGTTGCTGAGCAACCAGGCGGCTGGGTCGTGGTCCGGGCCGAAGAGGGTGGCGCAACATATCGAGCATGGGTTGCCCCCAAGGACCGAGTCTGCGATCCGCTCCTCGGCGCGTACATGCAAGTCCATCCGATCGGAAGGAAGTGGACTGCTGAGCCGGTCCCTTGGTGACCGGACTTCTCGAACCCCTAGCCAGCGCTTCAACCTGACGCGTCACGGTCAGTGCACTAGGCTTTGGAAGCGGCGCGCAGGCTAGGCGCCAAACGTTAGCCAGAGCACTGAGCTCGTCATCCCCTGCATCTGTCCGCTTGGTACTCGAATCGCAAGGACTTCGCATGATTCTTCGTTCTTGGCACGGCGCGGTACCGGTTCAGTTCGGCGATGCGTTTGAGCAGTACCTCCAGGTCACCGGAGTTGACGAGGCCAAGGCCTTGCCCGGCAGCCTCGGTGTCTTCCATCGGCGAGTCCGCCAAGGCGACGTCGTGCACTTCTTCCTCCTCACCTACTGGGATGGATGGGAATCCATCCGTCAGTTCGCGGGCGACACGCCATCGGTTGCCGTGACCTACCCCGAGGACTCTGAGTATGGCCTCGTCTCGGACCCGATCGTGCTCCACCAAGAGGTCACGGCAGTCCTGCCTTGGTACGGGGAGTCCTAGGCGCGTTCAGACCGATGAGCCGGATTCACCGGCGGGCTCACCGCACTGCGCTTCGTCGCAGCGGCCGCCTGGCTAACAAGCGCTTCCAGCGGGCTGTGGAAGCGGTACGCTCACATCAAGCGCTCGGCCGGCCGCTGAAGCGCCAGACGTTGGAGCGAACGGAGGCTCGCGAGTTGGAATTGCACGCACACGGGCTGGACCTCCGCGTCACTCCCAACTTCAAGGGTCACCAGGGCGACTTCGCTCGCATAGCGGTCGAGGCGGATGCGCCGGGCTTCAGCGGCCGCTTCGACGCTTGGGTTGAGCGCAACGACTTCATGCGGTTCGCCACCGGACTTGAGAGCCTGGACGTCAATCTGAGGGCGGGAGACACCGCAGTTCTCGACACCATCGAGGGCGACTTCTCCCTCGTCCTCACCATGCAATCAGGTGGCCATATTGGTGGTGTCTATCGTTTCCAAGGGGGCTGGTTCGACCAGACCCAGCCCACGGTCCTTTCGGGCGCATTCACAATGGACCAGTCCTATCTGCCGGAGTTGCGAAAGCAGGTCGCAGCGTTGCTAGCGACAACTGCCACGGGGACGTCGCTCCAACGAGCGCTTCAACCCGACGCGCCCGAGCTGGCGCACAATGGAAATGGATCGCCGTGCAGGTGAAGCGCCGGACGTTAGGCCAAGCGGAGAACCGGGGTCGTTGGTGACAAAGCGGACTCAATTGCTGGCTTCTGTGGCCATGATTCTGGTTGGGTTCGTGCTGTACGTCGTGCCCAACGACTGGAACCCAGTCTTCTTGTTTCCAGCGTTGGCGCTATCGTGGATCGGGCTGGCAGGCCTGATCACATCGTTCTTTCGCAAGGGCAGCTTCCGGGCCTAGGGCCGTTGCCCTGGCAAGCGCTTCAACCTGACGCGTCTTGGTGAGTGCACTAGGCTTTGGACCAGGCGCGCAGGCTAGGCGCCCAACGCTAGGCAGAACGCACGCGGTCAGGACAGTGGGGTTGCCTGCGCGGCGGTGTCAATTGCGCAACAACTGCCCGACTTCCGGTGGCTACCCGTCCAGACTAGGGCACGGATAGTGCCGGGGGCGGTCGCAGCCGCGTTGCTCACGTCTTGGCCGGACCGACCGCAGCCACCAAGGGGGTGGGTCGCGTGTACGGACCATCAGGGGCGCATCTGACTCGTCGGGCGATGATCGTCAGCGCCGCAGCCATTGTGGTGCTGGTCGTTGGCTTCTCAGCCATCGCAACCGCTTCCACGAAGGATTCCGTGACGAACTGGCCCAGGAACGCGTCAGGCATGACGTACGGTTCCGGTCTGGATGCTCAGTCGCTGCAGGACGAACCTGACCTCATCAAAGTCGAGGCAACCAACGGCACGGTCGGCTACTCACTGCGCACGGATCTCGAAGCCCCCGATCCCAGCTCTCCGGAGGAAGCCGTGCGGCTTCAGGCGGCCCAAGCAGGTACGTCCCAAGAGATTCCGGTCTACCTGTCCGACGGGATCACCAAGGTCGGCGTGTTCATCATCGAATTCTGAAACGCGCCGCCGCACACCGGTGGCCGGGACCGTACGGCGATCTGCCCAACAAGCGCTTGAACGCCGACAAGGCGCCGGTGAGGTAGTCTCATGCGGCAGGCGCGATCGGCGCCTTGCGGGTCAAGCGCCACACGTTGGATGCAGCGCTGCGGCAGCGCGACTACGCCTTGCATGTCAGTGCTGTCGGGTAGATTCGCAGGTGTCGGCTCGTGATGCGAGGCGTCCGCGCGTCCCCGCGGTCTGCAACGAAAGGAAGACCATGCCCACGCCCAACATGTTCATCGTCTATGTCAATGACGTTCAAGCGTCAGCCGCCTTCTACGGCGACCTCTTCGAGATCGAGCCCGCCTTCACCTCACCGCGCTTCATTGCATTCGATCTGGGCGGCGGCGTCAAGCTCGCGCTCTGGAACGGCGGCAGGGGTGTCGAACCGGGCACTCCGCGCACGAGTGAGGTCTGTCTCAATCTCCAGGGTGGAGCAGAGGTGATCGACGCGACCTTCTCGAACTGGTCGAACCGTGGTGTCGCAATCATCGAGTCCCCGCACGACGACATCTTCGGGCGCACCTTCGTCGTGGCAGACCCGGACGGCAATCTCATCAGGGTCGCGCCCGTCGACTGACGCCGCCCAAACGCGCCTCGGTGGGCGCATCTAGCAAAGGCATCGAGCGGGCGGCGTCAGGTAGTATCAACCAGCGAGGCATGGGCCGCCGCTCATGCCTAGCACGTTGGATACGACGGACACCATCGGGGGGATGGATGCGGAAGCTCACTGCGATTCTCGCCGCTTTCGTGGGCGTGCTCATACTGCCCACCGCGTTTGCGACTGCGTACGGTCCGATCAACGCATTCTTCTTCGAAGGGCCCACCAGCACCAAGGTGATGTTCGGCCTGCTGACTGCCATCCCGCTGGTCGCCTCATGCGCAATTGCCACATTCCTGATTGCCGGGCGCGAACGCATCGCGAGCAGGCTCGTGCCGGGCGAGGGGGCGCCGCCGACGGTCACCGCGCCGGACCTGATCAGGGCAGGGCTCGTCTTGCTCGGCATCTACCTTGTCGCTACTGCCATTCCCGCGCTGATCAGCATCGCCATCACGCCTGCGGCCAACTACCTCCAGGCCAAGGCCATCACGCTCTATGGGGAGCCCGACTACTCGCAGCTGTCGCTGCCGGCGTTCCTGCTCGGCAAGGCATCTGCGATCATCTCCGCGCTGGCGTCCCTTGGAATCGGTTCGTACTTGATTGCTCGGCGAGAGCGCGTGGTGAGCTGGGCTCTCGGGCTGCCGATCGTGGAGGTCGCAGAACCGCTCGAATCGGTTGCCGTGTGCGGCAACTGTGGCGCTGGCTACGACCCTGCTGACTACGACGGCGGGGTGTCCGAGGCGAGATGTATGAACTGCAAGGAGCCGTTGGGCATTCCGCGTACCTAACAAGCGCTTCAATTTCACGCGCCGAAGCTGGCGCACAATGGTGACGGATCGGCGCGCAGGTGAAGCGCCACACGCTAGGCTCGACGGGGGCAATGAGACACCGAGTAGCCATATCTGTCAGTGTCGGCGTCTTGGCTGCACTGGCCGCAAGGGTGGTCCTCAACCTGGTTGAAGCCGCGGTGGTGTCCGCGACTCACACGGGGTTCGGCTGGTTGGGTTTGCCGCTCGCCGTCGTGTCGGTTGCGGTTCCTGCGGCAACAGGCGGCTTTGTGGGCACATGGTTCGATCGCGCGTCTGGGCTTCGGGACGCTCTTGGAATCGGACTGACGCTGGTCGCTCTCCAGGCTGTGCTCGGCGTGCTGCTGCCCGGCATGGTCGACTTCGGCTGGAGCTTCTTGGTGTTCGCGGCCGTCGTCGTTCTCAGCGCGTTGCTCGGCGGCTTCTTGGCTGGCCGCGGGCCCAACAAGCGCTTCCAGCGGGCGGCGCAAGGCGTACGCTGACATCGCGCTGGCGGTCCGCCGCCGAAGCGCTGGACGTTGGCTGGAACTGCTTTCGTCAATGCCGACATGTTGGGAGCACGCGTGCCCGCCACCAGATGGAAGCTCGCCTGCTTCGACCTTGATGGCACCTTGGTGAGGCACGCTAGCACCGGACAGCACATCGCCGCGCACCTAGGGCATGCTTCGGCGATGTCTGAGATTGAGAAGGCATACGCTGCGGGCACGGTCACCAACGCGGACGTCGCCGCCATGGACGGCCGGCACTATCGGGGCCTGACCCGAACTGACATCACGGCGATGCTGAATGACATCCCCGTCATCGACGACATCGCGGAGACCGTCGGCTGGCTTGGACAGCACGGCATACCTTCGGTGATCTGCACGCTCGCCTGGAGGTTCGTCGGCGAGGTCTTCGTTGACCGATACGGCTTCATTGCCTCCAGCGGGCCCACCTTGAAGACTGGTCTGGACGGGACGTTCACGGGTGAAGTCGAGTCGGACTTCACGGAGGATGACAAGCCAGCATTCGTCGATTCGCTTTGCCGCACTCACGGGATCGGCATGTCTGAGGTGTTCCATGTGGGTGACTCGAGATCGGACATCCCGCTCTTCAGAGCCGTGGGGTATTCCGTCGCACTGAACGCAACCCAGCAAGCGGTCGAGAACGCGCGGGTCGCGCTGCAGACTGAATCGCTTCTGGATGTCCTCCGTGTGATCCCAGGGCTGATGTCCTAGCCGGGCCGGCCAACAAGCGCTTCGAACCGACGCCGCAAGCACGCTATGCTGACGCCGGAAGCGCATGAGCGCGGCTCAAGCGCCCGACGTTGGACGCACGGGTCAGCAACGGTCCGCAGCAGAGGCATCATGAGCGATCATCCTGTTGGAATGGCGAGCGAGTCACAGGCCTTTGGTTCGGGTCTCATCCGTGTCGGGCCGATTCTCGTCGGTCTCGTCTTCTTCTTGGGCATGGTCACGGTTGTTCCGCTGCTGTGGGCGTTGTTCGTTCCTCTGGACGTCAGTTCGTGGGCGCTTTGGGTGTGTCTGGCTGCGGTGATTGCTGCGGCCGGTATCATTGGCGCCCAAGGTCAGCCGAGCGATCGTCGTGGTCGTGCAGCGACCACCGTCGGACTGATCTCAGCGGCACTCGTGTTGTCCGTACTTGGCGGGTGCGGTGCGCTGGACGCGTTCATGGGGGGCTTCACTCAGACGACTACCGAGGCGCGAGTCTCGTCTCCCAATGGGCGCCTGCAGGCCGTGCAGGTGTACGTGAATGAGGGTGCTCTCGGCGAGAGCACGTCGGTAGTTGTCCACGGTCGCTTCATACCGGGCCTCTTGTCTTGGCGCTACGAAGTCCCGTTTCCTGACTTCGGATCTCCCGAATCGCTCTCATGGAGCGATGATCGGACTGTGGTAGTAGACGGCAAGCCATACCGGATTCCCGAGGCCATCGTGGTTCTGGCTCGGTAGCGCCGGCATCAGCAAGCGCTTCAGCCTGACGCGATCATCGTCAGCGCATTAGGCTTTGGAATAGGCGCGCATGTGAAGCGCCGGACGTTGCGTGAGGCCGCATGAATGGGAGTCCCATGGGCGTAGTTGAGGGCAATGGACGGTTGGCTCGGATTGCTGACTTGGCGCCTGGGCAACTCCTCGCCATGGCGGCCGTTGTAGCTGCCCTGCTGTTCGGACTCGCCGGGTTGATCGGCGCCATCGGCTATCTGGTCGCTGTCTCACGGTCACGGTAGCGGCCTTGCTCACCTAGCAGGCGCTTCAACCTGGTGCGTCTCGGCAAGTCCGCCAGGATGGGGCATCGGCGCACGGGCTAGGCGCCACATGATAGGAAGAATCGGGGGGCGATGTGAACACGACGACCTATGTTATGGCGGGGTCATGGTTCTTCCTCGCGCTACTCAGCGTCGGGGTTGCACTCGCCAAGAAGCGCAGCCCGCTCAACTGGTTCCTACTCACCATGGTCTTCGGTCCGCTGGCAATGATCTCGTTGCTGGTCCAGCCAAGCCTCGAGCCCCACGAAGAGTGATCGTTCCGAACAAGCGCTTCCAGCGGACGGCGGATATGCTGGGCAATGAAGGAGGCGCTGCGGTCTGCCGCTCAAGCGCCCAACGTTGGATGAGACTTCGGGGGGATTGGGTGGAGACCGATTCGCGTGAGGAGTTGTGGGCGGCATTCCTCGCGGCTGGCAGCGCAGCAGCCCTCGGTGCGCGTGATGCCCGCTACGACTCCTGGCAGTTCGGCTACGGCCGCGAGCAGGGTGACAGGCTGCTCGACTGTGTCGTCAACGGACCCAAGCGCGCCACCACGGGAGCGCTGGCCACCTATGAGCACGACGGCGACCCGATTCCCTCGGCAGGTGACTTCTCCGTGGTGACGGACGGCTCGGGCGTTGCGCGGTGTGTGATCCGCACGACCTCGGTCGAGATCGTCGCGTTCGAGTCCGTGGATGCCGCCTTTGCCTTCGACGAGGGTGAGGGCGACCGCAGCCTGGAGTACTGGAGATCGGTGCACTGGGACTACTTCTCACGGGAACTCGCGGGGTTCGGTCAGAGTCCGACGCCCGACATGCCCGTAGTCTGCGAGCGATTCGAGCTCGTCTTCGTCGAGGGGCAGCCGCTCACCTAGCAAGCGCATCGAGCGGACGCCGCGAGCTACACTCGTCCCAACGCGCCTGAGCGCCGCTGAAGCGCAACGCGTTCGACAAGACACGGGGGGTCGGTGACGCTGCAGTCTGTGATTCCCGCCGAGGAGTCCGCCAACGCGACCACACCTCACGACAGCCTGGCCCTCGCGCTTAGACTCGCAGCGCCGTATTTCGCAGTTGCGGTCTTCTGGCTGGTCTTCCACAACGCGTGGCTGGCGATACTCGCCTACCACGCACAGATCCTTTGGTGGTCGCGAGGGCACTTCCCGAGGCTCATGAAGCCGCGGCCAACGTGGGTGATGCTGTTCGTCCTGGTCTCGGCACTTGCCGGGCCGACTCTCTACCTTCTGCTGCCCTACATCTCGCACGTGGACTTGTCCTCGTGGCTTGCGCGCGCCGGTTTGTCCGGTGCCAGCCTTGCGGTGATGGTCTTCTACTTCGGTCTCGCCCACCCGTTTCTCGAGCAGTCCCACTGGTCTTCGCTGCGGGAGCGAACTCGATTTGCGCACCTGGCCTTTGCCGGCTACCACATGCTCGTGCTGTACTCGTTGCTCACGATTCCGTGGCTTGTCGCGTGCTTTGCGATTCTGGCAGGTGCCTCCTTGATCTGGCAGCGGATGGCCCGCGACTCGGGGAGCTTGCTCCCGTCGATCGCGTCTCATGTGGTGGCCGATCTGGGTCTGGTGGTCGTGGCGTGGATCCTCGTCGTGCGAGGCTAGGGCGTGCATTGTCGAACAAGCGCTTCCACCTGACGCGTCTTGGTTTCTGCACTACGCTTTGGACCAGGCGCGCAGGTGAAGCGCCCAACGTTCGAGAGAACACAGGGGGATGGCTTGCTGCTCTTTCAACTACTCGGCGCGGCCAAGAGTCCGAAGCGGCTAGCCATGGCTGTTGCGGGTGCTGCGATGGCGTTGGTGATCCTTCTCGACGTGTGCATCGTCTTGATCGGCGCCACCAGCGCTTGGATTCCAGACTACGCGGTCGCTCCGTCCGCGATGACGTGTTTGGGTCTTCCTTTCCTGATCGCACTGCTCTCCGCGGCGGGCCCGCTCCTCATGCTGCGCAGCATCAGGAACGTCGCTGATGATCCTCAGCGCATCGAGGCCGCAGTCTCGAGTCTTCCAGTCTTCGCTGCTGTGCTTGCTCTGACGCCGGCCTGCCTGGGTTTCGTCGCCTCGTTCGTGTTCCGCGACTTCCACATCGTCCTTGCGGTCAGCGTTGTTGTTCTTGCCGGAGTGTCGCTCTGGTGGCCAACCGGCAAGCGCTTGGCGCGGTGGGAAACCGTACTTCGTTCGCGGGGAAGCATCCGGTCTCTCGAACAAGCGCTTCAACCTGACGCGTCAGCGTCAGTGCACTAGGCTTTGGAATAGGCGCGCAGTTCAAGCACCATGCGTTGGCGGTACAGCTGCGGTTTGTTGCGGGTCCGAAGGAGGAGTGCCGTGTCGGGGGCTCTGTTCGAGTGGGCCACTCCGCTGTTCGTGAGAGCGGCTCGGCGCTGGAAGCCTGAGGATGCTCGCTCCTTCGCCGGCATGCTCGCACCCTATGTCTGCCCGGGTGGGCGAATCCTTGATGTGGGCGGAGGCACGGGACACCTGGCCACGCTGATCGCGTCCGCCAGTGGCTGTGAAGTCGTCGTCTTGGACCGCAGCCCGCGCATGCTCACCGCCGCCTCGGGCTTTCCCAACATCAGGGTCGTGCGCGGTGACGCGTCAGCGTTGCCGTTTGACTCCGGTTCGTTTGATGCCGCGATCGTCGTCGACGCGTTTCACCACATGGATCGGCAGCGTGAGGTGGCGTGCGAACTGGCGCGCGTCGTGCGACCTGGGGGAGGGTTGGTCGTGGCTGACGAGGATGCGGGTGGTCGGGGCATTCGGGCTGTGGCACTGGTCGAGAGGCTACTCGGCGAGCCGGCGACATTCCTGACGCCGGTTGGCGCGGCGGAGCTGTTCGCGGCTGCGGGCTTCGACGGCATGACCGAACCACACGGCATGTCGTCGTACGTCTTTGTCGGCGGGCGGCGGGCCTCGTCCTGACCGCCAACAAGGGTATCGAGCTGACGGCCACGAGGTAGAATCAACCAGAGAGGTGCTCCGCCGCAGCTCATACTCAGCACGTGCGCACCATGAATGGAAGGGAGCAGGGGATGCGCAAGAGAGCAGCGACCTTCTCCTTCTACGCGCTCATGGTCGTACTGTTCCCGGTCACGCTGGTCGGCTTCGTGATCTGGGTGGGCAAGCTCTTGATCGGGAAGACTCCGGGCGTCTCGACCACCGCTCAAGGTCCGCTCTCGGCGCGCTGGACGATGCACAACTTCGGCGTGCGCGAGGACGACGCGGCGAACCGCCTGTTGCCGCTCCTGCCCGGCGTGCCGTGGCTGGGAATCCGCTTGGCGAGCTGGCCGATGCTGTTCGCCCACGCGGTCACCGGCTTCGTCCCAAAGACGTACCGCTACCCGTTCGAAGGCGACATCGCTCCGCAGGCGCTAGCTGCGGCGAGAGTCACGTTCTTCGATGACGTGGTCGACCGCTTCCTTCCTGACGTCGATCAGTTCGTCCTGCTCGGGGCTGGGTTCGACACGCGGCCGTACCGCCTTCCCTCAGACACGCCGGTCAGGTCTTTCGAGGTCGAGACGCCGAACACGCTGGCGGTGAAGCGCGAGATGCTGGACAAGGCCGGAGTCGACACGAGCAAGGTCGCGTTCGTCGCCGCGGACTTCGAGACCGAGGACTGGCTCGGCAAGCTCGTTGAGGCCGGCTTCGACACAGGCCGTCCGGCGCTCTTCCTCTGGGAGGGCGTGCTCATCTACCTGGATCGTGAGGCCGTCGAGGATACGCTCCGCAAGGTCGCGAGCTGCGCCAAAGGCACGTTCCTGACGTTCGACTACTACACTTCGGTCTCGCTCGAGTCGAAGAACGCGTACTGGCGCTTCGCGCGAGCGTCGACTAAGGCCGCAGGCGAGCCGCTCAAGTTCGGCGTGGACAGCACGCCACCATCGCGCGAACGCCTTTCCGAGCTTCTCCGGTCCTGTGGGCTGGCGCTCTCCGAGCAGCGCACGCTCGGTCGAGAGACGGAGACAGAGCGCGCATGGGGCGGCTTCGCGATCGCCGTCGTCGAGTAGCCTTCGATTCGGTGGCTGACTCGCTCAGGTGCTAGCAAGGGTATCGAGCTGACGGGCAGCAGGTGGACTGACCTGAGAGCTGCTCCGCCGCCGCTCAAACGGACAACGTCAGACAGACGGAGAAGCCGTGGAATCCTGGAGTCCGAGCGAGTACATGCGTTTCGGCGACGAGCGAACCCGGCCGTCGGTCGACCTCGCATCACGCATCGCCGTGGAGCGACCCGCGACGGTCATCGATCTCGGATGCGGGCCGGGCAACAGCACGCGAGTGCTCCGGCAGCGTTGGCCCGAGGCGCATGTGATCGGTCTGGACAGCTCGTCGCAGATGATCGAGGCCGCACGTGCGGAGGAGCCGCTCGAAGAGTGGATCCTCTCGGGCATCGAGGACTGGATTCCCTCGACCGCGTTCGATGTCGTGTTCTCCAACGCGGCTCTTCAATGGCTTCCAGATCATCGCGCGCTGGTCGCACGAGCGTTCCAGGCTGTCGCGCCCGGCGGCGCTCTCGGCTTCCAGATTCCCAGCGCCGATTTCGCTGCCGTCCGCGACCTCATACACGGCATCGCGCTGGACGGTCCATGGACGGCTCGGATGGACGGGCCGCTCGGCGAACTCACGATGGAGTCACCGGGTCTGTACTACGACTGTCTCAGCCCGCATGCCCGTTCTGTGGACATCTGGGAGACGGAGTACTTCCACGTCATGGATTCCTCCTCGGCGATCGTGGACTGGATCGCGAGCACCGGTCTGCGCCCGTTCCTGCGCGCACTGGAGTCAGAGGATGAGACACAGCTGTTTCTCGCGCGCTTGAACGAGCGGGTTCGCGACTCGTATCCGCCGCAGGAGGATGGGCGCGTGCTGTTTCCTTTCAAGCGGACGTTCGTGGTGGCATACCGGTAGCGCTCGGCCGCCGCCCAACAAGCGCATCGACCCGACGCGCAGAAGCGCTCGGCTCGGCCGTCCACGTGAGTTCGAGTTCGAGCCGCACCACCTGGCCCGATCCCTCCGGATCGTGGTGCCGGCCTACGCCTCTTGCCGCCAGTTCGCCACCGTGAATGCCGCCGGGCAGATATCCGAGAGTTCGCATGCGCCGCAGATCGGCCGCTTCGCGGTGCAGATCGAGCGCCCGTGGTCGATGAATCGGTAGTTCACCGCATACCAGTCCTCTCGCGGGATGAGCGCGCACAGGTCGCGCTCGACCTTGTCCGGGTCCTTCTCGTCAGAGAGCCCGAACCGGTGAGCGAGCCGGAACACGTGTGTGTCGACGGCGATGCCCTCGACCTTCCCGTAGGCGTTCGCGATCACGATGTTCGCGGTCTTGCGGGCCACGCCCGGCAGCCGCATGAGGTCTTCCATCGTGTCGGGGACCCTGCTGTTGAACTCCGCCACGATCATGCGTGCGGCGGCCATGATGAGCTTCGTCTTGTTGTGATAGAAGCCGGTCGGCCGAACGATGTCTTCAACCTCGAGGATGTCGGCGCCGGCCAACTCCTTCGGTCCGGGGAATCGTGCGAAGAGCTTCGGCGTGACCTTGTTGACGCCCGCGTCGGTCGTCTGGGCCGAGAGGATGACCGCGACCAGCAGGTGCCACGGGTCGCCGGAGCAGTCGAGGGCGATGTGCGCGGTGGGATAGAGCCTTCCGAGGCGCGTCATGATCTCGCACGCGCGCTGCTGCGTCGTCATCTCCGATGCCATCGTCCGCCCTCGCCATCTCGAATCGGGTACACCTTCCGCATACGTCAGGACACCCTCGCGCCGAACGCCCCGAGACTAGGACGCCTCCGCTTGGGCGCCCGTGCGCTCGCGCGTGCGCGCGAGCCCGCGCTCGCAGCGGTTGCCCCATGCGTCGACGAAGGTCTCATCACGCATGGCCACGACGATCTCGCACTGGTTCGCGCACCCGCCGCAGTCGAGTCCGCGGGTCTCGAACACCTGCTCGCGCACGCCGAAGTCGAAGTCCGCTCGCAGGCCGGACCGCTGCGCGAGCAGCGCGGCTCCGATCGCCCCCATCAGGTGACCGTGCTCGTCGACGTGCACGTCGCACTTCAGCGCGTTCGCGAACGCCCGCACGACTCCCGCGTTCTTGCTCACGCCTCCTTGGAAGACGACCGGCGTCCTGATCTCCTTGCCCTTGCCGACGTTGTTCAGGTAGTTCTCGACGATGGCGGCGCACAGTCCGGCGATGATGTCGTCGACCGGATGGCCCACCTGCGCCTTGTGCACCAGGTCGGATTCCGCGAACACGGTGCAGCGACCGGCGATGCGCGTCGGCTTGGCCGAGCGCAGCGCTCGCTCGCCGAACTCCTCCACCGGGATGTTGAGTCGGCGGGCCTGCGCCGACAGAAAGGCGCCCGTGCCCGCGGCGCACAGTGTGTTCATGGCGTAGTCCACCGGCACGCCGTCCCTGATGATGATGATCTTGCTGTCCTGCCCGCCGATCTCGAGGATCGTCTGCACGTCGGCGCGGTGCGACAGCGTTCCCATGGCGTGCGCGGTGATCTCGTTCTTCACGGTCTGCGCGGAGAGCATCGTGCCGATGAGCTCGCGTGCGGAACCGGTGGTGCCAACCGACACGACGCGGGCGTCCGCGACCCGGACCTGCGGCTCGATCTCGGCCAGCACCCGGCGAACGGCGCCGATCGGGTTGCCCTCGGTCCACAGGTATGACGAGGCAATGACGGCGCCCTGTTCGTCGAGCGCCACCGCCTTCGTCGAGATCGATCCGACGTCGACTCCAAGGTAGGCGTCAGGCATACAGAACACCGGCCTCTCTGATGCGCAACATGTCGGCGAACGCTTCGACGCGAGTCCTCATGCCGGCCTCGGCGGATTGCGCGTCGCAACTGACGAACAGGATGGGGAACGTGTGCTCCCGCGAGATGCGCTGGAGCGCCGCCATCGCACTCACTTCGGGCATGCACCCGAACGGCTTCAGGTGCACCACGCCGTCGAACCCGTCGCGGATCGCTGCGAGCGTGCGCGCCACGCTCTCCGTGCCCTCGGCACCGATGTGGGTCGTGAGGTAGGGCGCTGCGCCGGCCACCATCTTCGGCACGTGGGTCCGGTACGCGATGGAGTGGCGGATGAGTGTCGTGAGGTCGAGCGGCCGGTGCACCTCGATGCCGTTCGCGGACAGCTCGTCCTCGATGCGGCTGCTCGTGTACGGCTCCATCACGACGTACAGCTCGCCGACGACGAGCACGCGAAGCGGACGCTCCGGTCGCCGCAATTCCGTGCGGTTGAGCGCGTCGAGCGCAGCCCGCCGGACCTCCGCCACCTGGCGTGGCGTGGTCGTCGCGTCCAGGTCGCGCAGGAACTGCGCCTCGATCCGTTTGAGCGCGCCAGGCTCCGCCTCGAAGGCCAGGTCGCGGCGGACCCGACCGGTCACCTCATCGATGGCCTCGCCCATGCGGAACGCCCGCAGGAACGTGCGCGCGATGAGCGGCAGGGGGCGCTCGGGTGTCACCTTGCGCTTGAAGTCCATCATCACCTCGAGCAGGTTGCCCCCGCCCTGAAGGCTGATGAACTCCACCTCGTACCCCATGTCGCGCAGGATCGCGTCCTGCACTTCGGCGTAGTAGCTGAACCTGCAGCCGCCGCACGCTTGGATCGCGACGTTCGCTCCGCGCTCGATGCCCTCGATGAGCGAGCCGAGCGTGTACTTGAAGGGAACGCACACGAACTCGGGGCTGTAGCGCGCGCCCAGCTCGATCGTGCGGCGCGTGATCGGGGGCGGCACGATGACCTCCGCGCCGCTCTCCACGCCGATGTGCTTGAAGCCGACCCAGTACGGCCCCATGTGCGGAAAGGTGATGCGGCGCTGCTCGCTCACTGGAGCACCCCTGCACTGCGCGTCCCGCGCATCTTCACGATGTCGCAGAAGCTCTCGATGCGAGTCTGGAGGCCGCCCGAGGCGGTCAGCTCGTCGAGCACGATCACGCAGACAGGGACGTCGCGGATCTTGCGCTGGACCAGCTCCGCGACGAGCGAGTCGGGACCGCACGGGAAGCTCAGGAGCACCACGATCCCGTCGACGCGCTCGCGCATCTCCATGATCGCGCCGACCTGCTCGCGGTTGTACGCCCACTTGAGGCCGGGGGAGAAGTCGAGCGCCCGCTTGCGCAGGCCGTGGAGATCGGGAAGGCGGTCGGAACGCGCCACGGCGACGCCCTGTCGCTGCAGCAGCCTCAGCACGGGAGCGCCCATCAGCTCATCGTCGAGGATGTAGGTGTGCCCCGCCACGAGAACCGCGGGACTGCCGTTGCGCTCGGCGAGTTCGCGCTCCTGCCTCGAAGCCGCCTCGGAGCGGGAGGCGGCTGAGTCCTTCCGGGCCCGGGCGAGCGCCGTGCGCGCGGCCGATCCGGATGCGCCGAGCTCCCGGCCGAGCCTCGTCAGCGCGCGCGTCTCGGACTCGCCGCCGTACACGAGGTCGACGTCATAGCTGATCGTGCGCAACTCCGGGAAGACGTTTCGAGTGACGTCGTGGATGCCCCAGAGCTTCACGCACATCTCGCCTTCCGAGGGCTTCAGAACGCCGTACCGGGGTACCAGCACCGCGTCGACCCTGTCTTTGAGCGCATCGACGTGACCGAGATGGATCTTGACCGGCAGGCATGTCTCGTCGACGGCAAGGCTGACGCCGCGCTCGAAGATGCGCCGATCCGTGGGAGGGCTCACCACGAGACTCACGCCGAGCGCCTCGAGGAAGGCACAGACGAGCGGGCCTTCAGCGTGGAAGAACAGCGAGCGTGGGATGCCCACGGTGAGGTCCGTCACGTGCACCTCCTCCCCGGAAGGTCAGGGGACGATCGGCGGCCGATCCGGCGGTTCAGTCGCGTGATGGGCAGCGTAACACGGCGGCCGATGTCCGCGCGTCGCGCGCGACCATCTGCGTGTTGACAGCGTAACAGTGTGTTGTTACGCTACACCGGAAACGAGGAGGTGCGACCGTGGAACTCGATCTGATCTCGAAGAAGGACCTGCTGCTGGCAACGGGCATCAGCTACGGCCAGCTCTACCGGTGGAAGCGCAAGGGGCTCATCCCCGAGGACTGGTTCGTGCGCCGCAGCACCTTCACGGGGCAGGAGACGTTCTTCCCGCGCGAGCAGATGCTCGCCCGCGTCGAGCGCATCCTCTCCATGAAAGACGAGGACGCGTCCCTGGATGAGATCGCTGTGGCGGTCTCACCTGTTCCGCTGCCCGACACGTTCGCGGGCGCCGAGCTCGTGACGAGCGGCGTCGTCTCGGCCGCTGCGATGGACCTCTTCCTGGAGCGTCATCCCGGCCTTGCGCAGCTGCACTTCGCCGAGCTGCTCGCCATCGCCATCGCGGACGACCTGCTCCGAAGCGGCGAGGCTGGCCGCGACGAGGCGCTGTCTGCCATCGCGGTGCTGGAATCCGGCTGGACGAGCTGCGAGAAGGCGAGTTGCGACCTTGTCCTGCTGCGCAAAATGGGGCTCTCCACCGCTCTGCTCGTTTCCAGCGGCTCGGAGCTCGTGACCGAGAGCGGCGCCCGTGTGGTCGCGCGGATCACGCTGTCCGCGCGTATCGAACAACTCAAGACCCGACTGAAGTCGTAGCGAGGGAAGGACCGTGAGTGACATGAGTGACACCAACAATCGCCCGAGCGGGCGGATCGCAGGAGCCGGCGATCTCGCGGGTGGAGTCTACGGTGACGTGACCATCGCCGGCGCCGGCAACGTGCGCGGCGACATCGACGCGATCACGTTCAAGGTGGCGGGTACCGGCGATGTGGCCGGGAAGCTCTCCGCGACGACGGTCAGCGTGAGCGGTACCGCCACATTCAACGGTGACGTGCACGCGGGGACGATGACGGTGAGCGGCACCGCCGACGTCCGCGGTGCGGTGACCGCCGACGTTCTCAAGATCGCCGGCAGCACCACCGTGAGCGGCCGCGTCGACGCGCAGCGCCTCGAGATCCGCGGCACGACGCGCATCGGCGGCGACGTGCAGGCCGAGGTGTTCGACGCACAGGGCATCTTCTCCGTCGGCGGCCTGCTCAACGCCGGGACGGTCAACATCCGGCTCTATGGCGGGTGCGATGCGCATGACATCGGCGGCGAACGCATCGAAGTGGCGCTCGGGCGCACGTGGCAGTGGATCCCGTTCTTCGGTGACCGCAACCTCACCGCCGACACGATCGAGGGGGACGTGGTCATCCTCGAGAACACGCGCGCCAAGGTGGTCCGTGGAGCGGATGTCCGCATCGGCTCCGGCTGTGAGATCGATCTCGTGGAGTACACGGGCACGTTCGTCGGCTCCGAGGGCGTTCGCGCCTCACGCAAGGTCGAGCCGGTCGCGTAGGCGATCTGCGCACGTCAGCGGGGTCCGTGCAGCGAAGTTGCGAGCGCAGATCGAGGCCATTGGGCTCGATCGTCGCGCGAGCCCTGAGCGAAGCGGACCCCGCTGACGTGCGCCGCAGCACCGCCGCTTGACCCGCCCGCTCCGCGGGCATACCCTCGCTCGAGCACGTTCGCACCCCGCCCCGGACTCCGGCGCGGGGCTGTCGTGCTGTTCGCACACGGATCTGCGCGCCCGCGCGCAGCAAGGAGCAGACCGCATGTCCCTGCTTGCAGACCTCTCCACATACCTCGGCCGCGCGCCCGGATTCGCGCGGACGACCGCCGCGCTTTCCGCGGGTGAGGACTTCGCACTGGCCGTTCCGCCCTCGATCCGTCCGCTGGTGGTGGCCGCTCTCTTCCGGACCAGCCCCCGGGCGATCCTCGTCGCCATCCCGGGCGAGGACGCTGCTGAACGGTTCGCCCGGCAGCTCACCGCGTACCTCCCGCTCGAGTACGTCCTCCCGCTTCCCGAGGCTGCCAATCTCCCCTGGTCGCGCCGTCCCGGCGACGTCCGCGTCGCGGGGCGCCGGGCCAGGGCTCTCCATACGCTTTCGGAGGGGCGCCCGGCCATCGTTGTCGCGTCCGCCCGTGGACTCATGCGCCGACTGCCCCCGCGAGGGGCGTCCGACGCCTTCGAGCCGCTCGTTCTCGAGCAGGGCGCGACGGTCGAGCTTCAGGCGGCCGTCGATCTGCTCGCTCGCATGGGATACGAGCGCGTCGAAGTCGCCGAGGATGCCGGACAGTTCGCGGTCCGCGGCGGCACGCTCGACGTCTACCCGTCAGACGGGCACTCCCCGGTGCGCGCGGAGTTCTACGGCGACGAGATCGAGTCGCTGCGCCGCTACGTGCCGTCAACCGGGCAGAGCGTCGGCGATGTCGAGCGCATCGAGGCCTATCCGTGCCGCGAGATCCGCCTGTCGAATCGCACGGCGAAGGACGTCTCGCACGCCTACCGGTCCGGCTTCAAGGATCTGCAGCGGCGCGCTCTCGCTGAGCCGGAGCTCGCCCGCGAACTGGAGCTGCTCGAGCAGGGCGTCTACTTCGACGGTGTCGAGGCCTACCTGCCTCACGTCTACCGCGAACTGGCGGCTGTGAGCGACTACCTCGCGAAGGCTGCGCTCATCGCCGTGGCGGAGCCCCGCGCGCTCTTCGACGACACGCTGCGCGCGTACGCTGATTACGAGGAGTCGGCCAAGGCCGCCGACGAGGACGTCTCGGCGTTCTTCGTGACGCCCGCACAACTCGACCTCGGCGGGCGCCAGCGGTTCACGATGCTGTCCACGTTGCGCGCGGGCGCAGCCGCGGACGGCGAGCTGGCGGCGCGCCGCCCAGACGTCGCAGGTGGGGAGGCGAAGACCGCGGCGGGCCTGCGCGGCCTGATCGAGTCCGGGCATGCGGTGCTCATGGTCGCCCGCGACCGCAGGCAGCGCGAGACGCTCGCGACGTCGCTCACGGACACCGGTTTGCCCGTCGCGCACTACTCGGGCATCAGCCACATCGCTCCCGGAAGCGCGCGCGACGTGGCCGAGGGGTTGGAGCCGCGTGTCGTGAACCTCGGCATCGCCGACATCCCCGCCGGGTTCGTGATCCCGGACGCGCATCTCGCGGTCGTGAGCGTGGACGATGCATTTCCGCGGTCCGCCCGTCGCTCTCAGGCGAGCGTCGATCCCACCGCCATCACCTTCGACTTCAAGCCGGGCGACTACGTCGTGCACGCCACGCACGGCATCGCGCTCTTCCGCGAGATCACGCGCAAGGAGGTGCTCGGCGCCGAGCGCGACTACCTGCTCCTCGAGTACGCCAAGGGCGACAAGCTCTTCGTCCCGGTCGACCAGCTCGACCGCGTGACGAAGTACGTCGGCCCGGACCAGACCGCGCCGCGGGTCACGCGGCTGAACACCGCCGACTGGACCCGCGCGACCACGAAGGCGCGCGCCGCTGCCAAGAAGCTCGCGTTCGACCTGGTCGACCTCTACGCGCGCCGGGCCGCTGCCACGGGGTTCGCGTTCTCGCCCGACACGCCCTGGCAGCTCGAGATGGAGGCCGCGTTCCCGTACGTCGAGACGCCCGACCAACTCGCCGCCATCGCGGACGTGAAGGCCGACATGGAATCCGACGAGCCGATGGACCGGCTCGTGTGCGGTGACGTCGGGTACGGCAAGACCGAGGTCGCGATCCGCGCCGCGTTCAAGGCAACGCAGGACGGCAAGCAGGTCATGGTCCTGTGCCCGACGACCATCCTCACACAGCAGCACTTCACCACGTTCTCCGAGCGCTTCGGCGCGTTCCCCGTGCATGTCGAGGTCCTCTCCCGCTTCCGGACGAAGGCGCAGCAGGAAGCAGCGCTCAAGGGCTTCAACGAGGGCGGCGTCGACATCCTCGTCGGTACGCACCGGCTGCTGTCGCGCGACGTCGTTCCGAAGGAGCTCGGTCTCGTCATCGTCGATGAGGAGCAGCGGTTCGGTGTCGAGCACAAGGAACACCTGAAGAACCTGCGCGAGCAGGTCGATGTCCTCACGCTGTCTGCGACCCCGATCCCCCGTACGCTGCAGATGGCGCTCGGCGGGGTGCGCGATATGTCGATCATCGACACGCCGCCGCCCAACAGATTCCCGGTACAGGTGCACGTCGGGGAGTTCGAGGCCGATACCGTCCAGGGCGCCATCAGGCGGGAGCTCGAGCGGGGCGGCCAGATCTACTACATCTTCAACCGCGTGCTCACCATCGAGCAGGCCACGGAGCGCGTGCGCGAGCTCGTGCCGGAAGCCACGATCGGCGTGGCGCACGGCCAGATGTCGGAGCACCAGCTCGAGCGTGTGATGGAGGGCTTCGCGGCCGGGCAGATCGACGTGCTCGTCGCCACGACCATCATCGAGTCGGGCATCGACAACCCGCACACGAACACGCTCATCATCGAGGACTCGGAGCGCCTCGGCCTCGCCCAGCTCTACCAGCTGAAGGGCCGTGTCGGCCGCAGCCACGTGAAGGCCTACGCCTACTTCCTCTTCAGCCGCGGCAAGCAGCTCACCGAACAAGCAGCCGAGCGCCTCACCGCGATCGCCGAGCTCACCGACCTCGGCAGCGGCATCAAGGTCGCCATGCGCGACCTCGAGATCCGAGGCGCCGGCTCCCTGCTCGGAGCGGAGCAGCACGGCAACATGAGCGCCGTCGGCTTCGATCTGTACGCCCAGATGCTGCGCGAGGCGGTCTCCGAGGCGCGCGGCGAGACCGAGATCGCTCTGCCGGAGGTGCGCGTCGACGTCCCCGTCAAGGCGTTCCTGCCGGAGGAGTACGTTTCGGCTGCCGACGAGCGCGTGCGCTTCTACCGCCGCTTCGCCGCCGCCGGCACGCTCGACACGGTGGAGACCATCGTTGCGGACCTGGCTGGTCGATTCGGCGCCATGCCCGAAGTGGCCTCGAATCTGGCCGGCGCGGCGCGCGCCCGGGCGATGGCTGCCACTATCGGGGCGACCAACGTCGCGGTCGTTCGGAATCGCGTTGTCGTGCAGCCGGTGACGCTCTCTCCGGAGGCGCGAGGCCGCCTGGCGACGCTCGGCGGCGTCTATCTCGAGCGCGAGCGGAAGGTCCAACTACCGCTCGCCTATGGAGAACCCGTGATGAACGGCGTGCTCTCAGGACTGACTGCTATACTCGAGTGCACTTTGGGCTTCTGACTCACCCCTCGTTCCAAGGAGCGTCCATGACTTCCCGCTACACCCGTCCCGTTGCCGTCATTCTCGCGTCGCTGCTCGTCTTCGTCGCGTTCGCCTCGACCGGCTGCAAGTCCGGTACGGCGTCCACCGCGGTGGCGACCGTGAACGGCGTCGAGATCCCCAAGTCGGCGGTCGACTCGCAGATCGCTCAGATGAAGAAGGCGTCGCCGTCTTCGTTCGAGGGCACCATGGGCGTCGAGGTCGAGAAGCAGTACCGCGCACAGGTTCTGGACAGTCTGATCCAGCTCGAGCTCATCAAGGCTGCAGCCAAGGACCTGGGCGTCTCCGTCACCACCAAGCAGATCGACGACTACGTCGCCCAGCTCCAGCAGCAGTACGGCGGCGCAGATGCGCTCGCGTCCGCCATGGAGTCCGCGGGCTTCGACATGAAGACCCTGCGCGAGCAGATCAGCAACAACCTGCTCGCTGACGCTGTCGGCACCAAGGTGACGACGGGCACGATCGACGTCACCGACGCTGAGATCTCTGCGTACTACGAGCAGAACAAGTCCCAGTACTCGACGCCCGCGCAGGTCCACGCCGAGCACGTTCTCGTGGCCGCCACGGACACCGTGCTGGCCCAGAAGGTCTACGACCAGGCCAAGGGCGGCGCGGACTTCGCGACGCTCGCCAAGAAGTACTCGATCGACCCGGGCAGCAAGGACAGCGGTGGAGACCTCGGTTGGGCCGCGTCGAGCTCCTACGTCAAGGCATTCGCGGACGCCGTGGACACCATGAAGGTGAACGCGGTCAAGATGGTGAAGTCGGACTTCGGCATCCACATCATCAAGCTGCTGGGTCGTCGTGACGCCGCGCAGCAGACGCTGAAGGAAGCCTCCTCGACCATCAAGCAGACGCTTATCCAGACCGCTCGCTCCAAGAAGTTCGCCGCCTACATCGACGGCCTGCGCGCGAAGGCCAAGATCGTGATCCTCGACGCGGAACTCAAGAAGATCATCGACGCCAACAAGTCGGCGACCACGACGAGCACCGGTAACTAAGCACTTCACATCGCACGCAACTCCCGTAGGGGGCGCGGTGACGACGGACAAGCACGGAAGCTCATTCGACGAGCTCGTGCGCATCATGTCCATCCTCCGCGCCCCCGACGGCTGTCCATGGGACCGCGAGCAGACGCATATGACGCTGCGGCGCCATCTCGTGGAGGAGGCGTACGAGGCCGTCGCCGCGATCGAGGCAGGCGACGATGATGAGATCCGCGACGAACTCGGCGACGTCCTGCTGCAGGTGGTCTTCCACGCGCAGATAGCTGCCGAGGAAGGCCGCTTCGACATCGACGACGTGGCTGCGGCCATCGTCGAGAAGCTCGAGCGTCGCCACCCGCACATCTTCTCGGATGCGATCGCGAACACGCCTGACGAGGTGATCGCCCGTTGGGACGCCATCAAGCGCACCGAGAAGGAACGCACGAGCCTGCTCGAAGGTATCGCGCCCACCCTCCCCGGACTGACGTACGCCGAGAAGATCTCCCGCCGCGCGGTTTCGGCCGGATTCGAATGGGAGACTGTCGAGGATGTGTGGGAGAAGGTCCATGAGGAGATCGACGAACTGAAGGCGACCGCGCTCGGGACTCCCGAGGCCGAGGACGAACTCGGTGACGTTCTCTTCTCGATGGTCAACGTCGGGCGCAAGATGGGCATCGACCCGGAGCAGGCACTCCGGTCCACGTGCAACAAGTTCATCAGGCGTTGGGAAGCGATGGAACGGATGGCGTCCGAAGAGGGGCGCGACCTCGTGGAGATGGGCATCGAAGACATGGAGGCGCTCTGGCGCCGGGCGAAAGAGGGGGAGAAGTAGTTGAGCATCATCACTGACATCTACGCGCGCGAGATCCTGGATTCCCGCGGCAACCCGACGGTCGAGGTCGACGTCATGCTCGAGGATGGTTCCTTCGGGCGCGCAGCGGTGCCGTCCGGCGCCTCGACCGGCGCTTTCGAGGCGGTCGAGCTGCGCGACGGTGACTCGTCGCGCTACCTCGGCAAGGGCGTCCTGACAGCCGTTGAGAACGTGAACGACGTCATCGGCCCCGAACTCGTGGGCATGGACGCGACGGACCAGCGCGCGATCGACGCCGAGATGCTCGCGCTCGATGGGACGCACAACAAAGGCCGCCTCGGTGCGAACGCGGTCCTCGGGGCTTCGCTCGCGGTCGCGAAAGCCGCTGCCGAGTCGACCGAGCTCACGCTCTACTCCTACATCGGGGGCGCGAACGCGCACCAGATCCCCGTGCCGATGATGAACGTGCTGAACGGCGGCGTGCACGCGGACAACAACGTCGATCTGCAGGAGTTCATGATCATGCCGGTAGGGGCGTCGACCTTCGCGGAGGGTCTGCGCATGTGCGCCGAGATCTACCACATGCTCAAGGGCGTGTTGAAGGGCCGTGGCCTCGCCACAGCCGTGGGTGACGAAGGCGGCTTCGCGCCGAACCTCGGCAGCAACGAAGAAGCGCTCCAGGTCATCTCTGAGGCAGTTGTGAAGGCGGGCTACGAGCTGGGCGACCAGATCGTGTTCGCGCTCGATCCCGCATCGACCGAGTTCTACGACGCCGAGCGCGGCGTGTACGTGCTCGCTGGCGAGGGCCGCGAGCTCACGAGCGAGCAGATGGTCGAGTACTACGCCGGCCTCGTCGAGCGCCACCCGATCATCTCGATCGAGGACGGCATGGCCGAGGACGACTGGGACGGCTGGAAGCTGCTCACCGACAGCCTGGGCGATACCGTCCAACTCGTGGGCGACGACCTGTTCGTCACCAACCCCGAGCGCCTCGGCCGCGGCATCGAGCTCGGCGTCGCGAATGCGATCCTCATCAAACTGAACCAGATCGGCTCGCTCACCGAGACGCTCAACTGCATCGAGATGGCCAAGCGCGCGGGCTACGCGTGCGTCATCTCCCACCGCAGCGGCGAGACCGAGGACACGACCATTGCGGACGTCGCCGTGGCCGTGAACGCCGGCCAGATCAAGACGGGCGCCCCGGCCCGCAGCGACCGTGTCGCGAAGTACAACGCTCTCCTGCGCATCGAGGAGGAGCTGGGCGATTCGTCCGACTTCCCCGGCATGCGCGCGTTCTACAACATCAGCCGCTAGAGGGCTTCATGGGGCGGTCGGCGCTTGCAGCGCCGGCCGCCCCCGCCCTTGTGGCCGGAAGAGGGTCTGTGAGATGCGACGGACGAAGATCGTGGCAACGATCGGCCCCTCCTGCGACGCCCCAGGGGTGCTCGTGCGGATGTTCGCCGCGGGAGTGGACGTCGCGCGGCTGAACGCCTCCCATGCGACCGTCGAGGAGCTCGATCGCAGGCTTGCGGCCGTACGCGCGCAGGCGCTGAACGCGGGACGCGTTGTCGGCGTCCTGCTGGATCTGCCCGGACCGAAGCTGCGGGTCGGTGAGATCGCGCCGGGAACCGTGCTCGTCGACGGAGCGGAGTTCCGGCTCGTCAGCGGGGTCTGCGACGGCGATGCGGATCGCGCGTGCGTCACGCATGAGAGCCTCGCTGACGACGTCGCGCCGGGTGACCGCATCTTGCTCGACGACGGCGCGCTCGAGTTGCTCGTCATCGGCTCCGAGGGCCGGACCGTCGTGACCAGGGTGGTGCACGGGGGAGCGCTCGCTTCGCACAAGGGAGTCAACGTGCCGGACGTGCGCCTGTCGGTCGACGGAGTCACCCCTCACGACCTCGATCTGCTCGCTTGGGGACTCGATGCGGGTGTCGACCTTGTGGCGCAGTCCTTCGTCCGTTCTGCAGGCGACGTCGAGCGGCTGCGCGCCGCGATGGGCGAGCGCGCCTGTCCCATCGTCGCCAAGATCGAGAAGCACGAGGCGCTCGCGGACCTGGATGCGATCGTCGGCGCGGCGGACGCCGTGATGGTGGCGCGCGGCGACCTCGCGGTGGAGACGTCTCCCGAGGCGGTGCCTCCTGCGCAGCGCACGATCATCGCGGCGTGTCGTGTCGCGGGGAAGCCGGTCGTCGTCGCGACACAGATGCTCGAGTCGATGACCTCGGCCCCGCGCCCGACGCGAGCCGAGGCGTCGGATGTCGCGACGGCCGTCTTCGAAGGCGCCGATGCCGTGATGCTCTCCGAGGAGACCGCGGTGGGCAGCTACCCCGTGGAGGCGGTCGAGACGATGGACCGTGTGTGTCGCTCCGCCGAAGAATCGGGCCCTGCGGAGACGGAGGGCCTCTCTGCGGGACTGCCCGCATCGCCGGTGGCGGCGGCCGCCGTCGATCTCGCGCGCGACACGTGTGCGAGCGCCATCATCACCGCCACGAAGTCGGGCGCGACCGCACGAGCCGTCGCGCAGCTTCGCCCGTCGCAGCCTGTGCTCGCGCTGACGTCGCACGACGTGGTCGCGCGCCGCCTCGCTGTGGTGTGGGGAGTGCTGCCCGTTGCCGGAACCCAGGGCACGACGATCGAGGAGACCACGGAGCAGGCGCTGCATGCCGCCCGGACGTCAGGGATCGCACACGCCGGCGACCGGGTGGTTCTGACGGCCGGCACCGCCGTGGGGGTCAGCGGATCCAGCGACCTGATCCGTGTCCTCGTGGTCTAGCGAGCGGCGTTCGCAAAAGCGCTGCTCAGCGCCCGCGTTCCGTCTCACGCTCGACTACAGGTCGATGGTTTGACATGCGTGCTATCATGTCGCTGGCGCCATTGGATGACGCTCGCGAACGCAGGCCTTCTCACAGAACAGCCCACGCATGACACGCAGCACGTCGACGCAGCGCGGGGCCTCGCGACGCAACGCCGGCTCGACCGCACGAAGCGGCCAAGCCGCGCGCGGCGCGTCTTCGCGGACGCGCCCATCGAAGAAGCCCTCCACTTCCCGGTCGAAGACGACTGCCGCGCGCACCTCGAAGCGCGCCGCGGGGTCGACCGGTCCATGGGTCCCGCTCATCGTCGTTGGCATCGTCATCGTGCTCGCCTGGGCGCTCTATCCGGCGATCCGGCTCGAATACCAGGCGAGCCGGGATGAGGCGACGCACCAGGCGGAACTCAAGACACTGAGCGAGGGCAACAAGAAGCTCAGCGCAGAGGTCGACGCTCTCAAGACGCCGAAGGGCGTTGAGAAGGCAGCGCGGGAAAGCCTCGGATACGCGAAGTCGGGCGAGCATGTCTATGTCGTCGTCCCACCGACCGCCGAGGATTCGAGCGCCGCGGACCTCGACGTCTCGCAGGCGGATGTCACGGGCAGATCGGTCGTCCAGGTCCTCCTCGACGCGCTGTTCGGTGTGCAGCAGCCGTCGAACAACGTTGAACCGTAGCGACCGGCAGATCGTCGCCGCTCAGCTCGGGCGTCCGCCCCGGGGGAGCTGGCGTGTCCTGTCCCGTTGCCCCCACGGAGCCCCCACGGTGATCGCCATGTCCTCGCGCTTGGAGGACGGCTCTCCGTTCCCGACGACCTTCTGGCTCACCTGTCCGGCCGCGGTAGCGGCCATGCACGCGTGCGAGTCCGCGGGCGAGCACGTGGCGTGGGCGCGGCGTGCCGGGAGCGATCCCCAACTCGCGGAGGCGTTGCGCGCCGCCGACGCGGCCTATCGGGCGGCGCGTGCCGTTGAGGCGGGCGGTGACGAGCCCGCTTCCGGCGGCGTGGGCGGCGAGCGGGACCCGCTGCGCGTGAAGTGCCTGCACGCTCGTGTCGCCGCCAGTCTCGGCGGCGTTCCCGACCCGGTCGGGGAACGGTACGTGGCTGTCTGCGCCGCGGTCATGGCGGAGTGCGACGGTCGGCGTTGTTCCGAAACGCTTTCGGGGGATGTCTCGTAGGGACCGCTCGAGGAGGTCGTTCGATGGATTCCGAAGGAGCGTCCAGACGCTTCCGCCGCATCGCGGCGATCGACATCGGTACGGTGACGACGAGGTTGCTCGTCGCCGACTGCGACGGTGTCGAAGTGCGCGAGGTCTCGCGTATCACGACCGTGACACACCTCGGTGAGGGTCTGCGGGCGACCGGCCGCCTCTCGGCCGACGGGATGCAGCGGGTGGCTGACGTTCTCACGCGCTTCTCGGAGGAGATCGCCCGGACCGGCGCGGAGGTCACACACGCGATCGCGACGTCCGCTGCGCGCGACGCCGCCAACAGTCGCGATCTCGTGGACGCGGCTGCCGCCCTTGGCATCTCGCTGCGCGTGATCCCCGGCGCACTCGAGGCCCGCCTTTCGTTCGCGGGCGCGACGTACGGCCTCGATGACGACGACATCCTGATCGACGATCTCGGCGGCGGCTCGACCGAGCTCGTGTTCGGTTCGGCGCACGACACCGACGAGGGGCGCCTTGTGGACATCGAAGCGTCGCGCTCGGTCGACGTGGGTTCCAGACGCGTGCTCGATGCGTTCCTGATATCCGATCCGCCGAGAACCGCGGAACTGGCCGCTGCCGCCGAGTGGGTGGCGGGGGAGATGCGCCCGTTCTTCGAGGGTCTCCGGGACCGCCCGCGAACGCTCATCACGCTGGCGGGAACCGGGACGACGCTGTCGGCCATCACGCAGGGCTTGGCCGTCTACGATCCCGAACGCGTGCACAAGTCGGTGCTGAGCGGGGCCGACGTCGCGGACCTGCGCGCCGAACTTGCGACGATGAGTGTGGAGCGCCGCCGCCACGTCGTGGGGATGGATCCCGCGCGAGCTGACGTCATCGTCGCCGGCGCTCTCATCCTCGAGACGATCATGGCGCTTGCCGGTGTGGATGAGACGGTCGTGAGCGAGCACGACATCCTGTACGGGATCGTCCTGGCGGGAGCAGCCGAGCTCCGATAGCAGTGTCACCGCTCCGAAGTGTCGGAGGGGCGGTGTATCCTCGGCCCAGAGTCGAGGCTCCGCATGACGGAGGCACGGGGCCCCCTACCCCAACTGGCAGAGGGAGCCGGCTTAAACCCGGCGAAGTCTGGGTTCGAATCCCAGGGGGGCTACCAGCCATCCGCTGCGCGTCCGGCGACGCGACGTCCGTTCGGCCCTTCACCGGACGCGCCGTGGCCGTATACTCCGAACCGGGTATCGCGACTTCCGGGGGGAGGGGGCGCATGGAACGGTTGCAGATCTCGGGGGATCCCGAGGTCGACGCGTTCGTGAGCGTCAACCTCGTGTCGTTCCCTGCATGGGATCTGCTGCTGTTCCTCAATGCGAATCCTGACTCGAACCTCACGCTCGCCGAGCTGTGCGCGACGCTCGCGCGTGTCGACCACGACCTGGAACCAGCGTTGCGCGAGTGCGTCGCCTCCGGGGTGATCGAGGCGCACAGCGGCCACGATGGGGTCATCCGGTACACGCTCACGCCCGACCCATCGTTTCGCAGCCTGCTCGAGCGCTTCGTGACCGCAGCAGGGAACCGCGAGGTGCGGCTCGAGCTCGTGCGTCACGTGATGAGCAGGCTCATCTCCTGAGCCCGTTCGGGACGCGCGGATTCATTCCCAACCGCAGAATCAGCGAATCATGTACGCTTATGGGCAGGCGCCCATTCTCTCGGGTGTCGCGCGAGGCGAAAGGACTCCCGTGGAGCGCGTTCGGCTGACGCAGCTCTCGAGCAAAGCGGGTTGAGCCGCCAAGTACGGTCCGGCGGACCTGAAGGCGATCCTCGATACGCTCGCTCCCAACAACGCCGAGGAGCTGATGGTGGGCTTCGAGACGTCGGACGACGCCGCCGTCTTCCGCCTCGACGAGAACACAGCGCTGCTGCTCACGGTGGACTTCTTCACGCCCATCGTCGACGACCCCTACGACTTCGGTCGGATCACGGCGGCCAACGCACTCTCGGACATCTACGCGATGGGGGGCCGTCCGCTCACGGCCATGAACCTGGTGGCATTCCCGTGTTCGCTCGGTCCCGACGTGGTGGCCGAGGTGCTGCGCGGTGGCGGCGACGTGTGCCGGGAAGCCGGGACGATCGTCGTGGGCGGGCACACGATCGACGACAAGGAGCCCAAGTTCGGGCTCTCGGTCTTGGGGACGGTCGCGCCCGATCGCGTCATCCGCAACGTCGGTGCTCGCGCCGGCGATGCGCTCGTGCTCACGAAGTCGCTCGGCACCGGCATCATCGGTACCGCCTTGAAGCAGGGTCTCGAGGACGAGGAGTCCGCTCGCGAGGTCATCGAATCGATGGCGACGCTCAACCGCGCCGCAGCCGAGGCCATGCAAGAGGTCGGCGTCTCGGCCGCTACCGACGTGACGGGCTTCGGGATCGTCGGTCACCTGCACGAGATGCTCGAGGGAAGCGGGCTTGCGGGCGAGATCCACTTCGACGCGCTCCCGTTGTTCCCCGGCGTCCTGTCCTATGCGGCGCGCGGGGTCGTGCCCGGCCGGACCGCGGACGTCATCGCCTACGCATCCGACTTCGTCGACTGGCCCGGCTATCCGGCTCCCGAGGACCATGACGCTTCGGCGGAGGACCTTGCGCGCTGGCGGGTGCTCTGCGATCCGCAGACGAGCGGCGGCATGTTGATCGCCGTTGCCCAGAAGCGGCTCGGGCAGCTGGTCGACGCGCTGCGCTCGCGCGGCGTGGAGCCGTCGGTCATCGGACGCGCGCTCGAAGGCGAGAGCGGACGCATCCACATCTCGTAGTCCACGTGTGGCGCCGCAGTGACGCCACACGGCATATCGAGCGAAGGGCAAGGCAGTGGCGAGGACACTCTGGTTCCTGAGCGACACGCTGGGCTCGGGCGACGAGCAGCTCGGCAAGATCCTCATGCGCAACTTCATCTACTCGCTCGCACGGGGCGAGCAGCGCCCCGCGCGCCTCATGTTCATGAACGGCGGCGTGCGGCTCACCTGCGAGGGATCCGAGTCGCTGGACGACATCAAGCTGATGGCCGAGGCGGGCACGATCGTGAAGTCGTGCGGGACCTGTCTCGACTTCCTCGGGCTGAAGGACGCACTCGCTGTCGGTGAGGTCGGGGACATGAGCGGCTCGGCGGCGGTCCTCGCAGGCGACTCGGACGTGGTCACCGTCGCCTGACGCCCCGCGCTCATCAGCGGCCGTCGGGTAGAATCGCGGTCATGGACACCAAGACGCTCCTGCGCTCGCTGCCGAAGATGGACGAGCTGCTCAAGCGCGACGACCTCGCGGCGCTCGATGCGCCTCGCGCGGTCGTCGTCGAAGCCGTGCGCGACGCTGTCGAGGCTGTCCGTGCGGACGTGCTCTCAGGCGGTGCGCCTGCCTTCTCCGACGACTCGATCGCCGCCGACGCTGCCGGCCGCGTTCGCGCGCGCATGCGCGCGTCGCTTCACCCGGTCGTCAACGCGACCGGGATCATCGTCCACACGAACCTCGGGCGCTCGCGGCTCCCGGATGACGCGATGCGGGCGGTGGCGGAAGTCGCCGGCAGCTACTCCACGCTCGAGTACGACGTGGCATCGGGCGAGCGTGGCAGCCGCCACGTCCACGTCGAGCGGCTGATCCGCGACGTCACGGGCGCTGAAGCGGCCATGGCGGTCAACAACAACGCTGCTGCGGTGCTGCTCGCGATCTCCGCGCTCGCCGCGCGCAAGGAAGCCATCGTCTCGCGCGGCCAGCTCGTCGAGATCGGCGGCAGCTTCCGGATCCCCGACATCATGCGGCAGTCCGGCGCGAAGATGGTCGAGGTCGGCACGACGAACAAGACGCACCTGAGCGACTACGCCGCAGCCGTCACCCCGAAGACGGGCCTTCTGCTCAAGGTGCACTCCAGCAACTTCCGCGTGGTGGGTTTCACCGAGGAGGTCGCGCTCGCCGACCTGGTCGCGCTCGGCGCGGAGCACGGCATCCTGGTCTACGAGGACCAGGGTTCCGGCGTGCTCATCGACCTCGCCCCCTTCGGTCTGCCCGACGAGCCGACGGTTCGCTCGTCGATCGAAGCAGGGGTGGACCTCGTCTCCATCTCCGGCGACAAGCTGCTCGGAGGCCCGCAGGCCGGCATCCTCGCCGGCAAGAAGCAGGTCATCGACCGGCTCAAGAAGCATCCGCTCGCCCGCGCCCTCCGTCTCGACAAGATGACGCTGGCGGCGCTCGAGGCCACGCTGCGCCTGTATCTCGATCCCGAGCGGGCGCTGCGTGAGATACCGACCCTGAGGATGCTCACCGAATCCCCGGAGAGCGTGGAGGCGCGCGCGAAGGAGCTGGCGAAGCGCATCGGGGCGATCGCGGCGCTCGGTGCTGCTGTCGTTCCCGACGTATCGCGGGCTGGCGGCGGAGCGCTGCCGCTCGCGGACATCCCGACGAGCGCGGTCGCGCTCGAGTGCCGCGGCATGAGCGCGAATGACCTCGAGCAGGCTCTGCGCCTCGGGGAACCGACGATCGTCGCGCGCATCCGAGAGGACCGCGTCTTGCTCGATCCGCGGACGCTCTCCGACGTCGAGACAGATCTCGTCGTCGCCCGCCTCGCCGAGATCGCGGGGGAGTAGGCGCCCATGCCCTCGCTCGTCCTGGGCACCGCCGGGCACATCGACCACGGCAAGTCCGCGCTGGTCAAAGCGCTCACCGGGACCGACCCCGACCGTCTCCCTGAGGAGAAGGAGCGGGGCGTCACCATCGAGCTCGGCTTCGCGCAACTCGTGCTGCCGTCCGGCGCCACAATGGGCGTCGTCGACGTGCCCGGTCACGAGCGATTCGTGCGCCAGATGGTCGCCGGCGCCACCGGGATCGACGTCGTGCTCCTCGTCGTGGCGGCCGACGACGGCATCATGCCGCAGACCCGCGAGCATCTCGCGATCATCGATCTTCTCGGGATCTCGCGCGGTGTGGTCGCGATCACGAAGTCCGATCTGGCCGACGCCGAATGGCTTGAGCTCGTGCGCGACGACGTCGCGCGTCTCCTCGCCGGAACCAGCATCGAGGGTGCCCCGATCATCGCTGTCTCCGCGCGCACGGGTGCGGGGCTCGACGAGCTGCGTGCCGCCCTCGACGCGGTAGCCGGAGAGGCGCCCGCCAAGCACTCGGAGTTGCCGATGCGCCTTCCCGTTGACCGCGTCTTCACGATCGCGGGCGCGGGCACGGTCGTCACCGGCACGCTGTGGTCGGGCACGGTGCGCCGCGAGGACCCCGTCGAAGTGCTGCCCTCAGGGCGGACGGGCCGGGTGCGCGGCGTTCAGGTCCATTCGCATGCAGTGGACAAGGCGACGGCCGGCCAGCGGGTGGCAGTCAACATCGCGGGCCTCGACAAGGACGACATCGCGCGCGGCGACATCATCGCCGCCCCCGGGACGCTTTCGACCACCGACCGTTTCGATGCGCTGTTCACCTATCTGCCAGGCAACGAGAAGGCATTCGAGAGTGGCGCGCGCGTGCACGTCCATCACGGCACCCGCGAGGTGCTGGGCCGCGTGCTGCTCATGGACGGCGCCCCGGAACTCGAGCCCGGCGGTCGTGCATACGCGCAGCTCCGGCTCGAGGAACCGCTGGCGCCGCGCTACGACGATCGCTTCATCGTGCGCTCGTACTCGCCCGTCTACACGATCGGCGGCGGCACCGTGCTCGATGCGCTGCCTCCGCGTCGCACGCAGTTGCGCCCGAGCGAGCGGGAGCTTCTGGCGGCGCTCGCCGCACACGACCTGAGCGGCGCGGCGACGGGCCTTCTCGCATCGCGCGGCGTTCCGATGACGTCGGCGGAGGTGGCCTCCGCGCTCGGGCTGCCGCGCGCCGGCGTCGCAGACGACCTCAACAAGGCGGCGCTCGAGCGCATCAAGGTCGGCTCGGACACCTACTTCGTCGCAGCGGACGGCCTCGAGCGCCTGCTGGGATCGGCTGTCAGCCATCTGCTGGAGTACCACGAGAGCCACCCGCTGGAGACCGGCCTCGCGGCGGGGGCACTGCGTGACCGCGTCGACCGCCGTGTCGCGCCGAAGGTCTTCGACGCGGTTCTCGAAGTCGCGGCGTCCCGCGGCCTGGTCAGGGTCGTGGGAGGCCAGGTTCGCCACCCGCAGGCGGCAGCAGCAGCGCTCGCCGAGGAAGACGCCGCGCTCGCTGCACTCGAGCCGATCCTCGCCGAGCAGGGGCTCGCCACTGGGACCGTCGCGGAACTCGCGGCCCTGGCTTCGGTGGAGGTCAGCGTCGCGCGCAAGGCGCTCACCAAGCTCGTGGCTTCCGGCGCCGTGGTCCGGCTCGGTCCGGAGATGCACTTCGCACGCGCATCGGTCGACGAGGCGCGCGGCCGGATCGCGAGCTATCTCGAGCAGCACGGCACCATGCTCGCGAAGGATGCCCGCGATGTTCTCGGCACGAGCCGCAAGTACGTCGTGCCGCTCCTCGAGTACTTCGATGCGCAGGGCGTGACCAAGCGCGACGGCGACGTCCGCACGCTTCGCGTCCGCTAGCAGGAACGCCCCCGCCGGCTTCCCGGCGGGGGCGTTCGTCGCGTCACTCCTCTTGCGAGCCGGTCTGGTCCGCCCTCCCGCTAGTCCCTCGGCGGATGTCCGTTGTGGCAGGTGCAGTACGCCGTTGAGTAGGTGTTCGGGTGGCACTTGGCGCAGGCGATCCGCCGCCAGTTGTGCTCGCCCGCGGACGGATGGCTGAACGTCGTCTTCGCGAACGGGACGCTCGGCTTGTGGCACGCGCCGCAATCCGCGCCGTAGTGGCTCGACGGCGGTGTGTGGCATGTCTGGCACTTCGTGCTCGTGGACTTGTGATCGAACACGGTGTCCTTGAAGGGCACGCTCGTCGTGTGGCAGCCGGAGCACTGCGATCCGAAGTGCGACTTCGGCGGTTCGTGACACGAGGCGCAGTCGGTGCCGGCCGGATGGCTGAAGACGAACTTCGTCCCGGGCTGGTGGCAGTCCGAGCACTCGCCCTTGTTCTCGTGGGGCGAGGAGTGGCACTGCGAGCACTTCATGTGCGCCTGATCGTGGCACCGCTGGCAGATGACGCTCATGTGGCCTGCGACGCTCGAGGGGGTCGTCCCGGTAGGCGCGATCGACGGCGTCGTGACGCTCGCCTTCAGCACGCCTTCCGCTGCCAGTGAAGCGAACGTGATCACGTGCCCGGTCTGGGCGTGGCAGTCCTTGCACTTCCCACGGCTGACGTGCGCCTTGTGCGAGAAGCGGGTCGTGGTGGTGTCCGGCACGGACGGATGACAGCGGATGCAGCGCGAATTGGGGAGCTCGACCGCGTAGTTCGGGAACTTGGGACTCGTGAAGAGGTGGTCCCAGACCTCCTTGAGCGCGATCGGCTTGTGCATGATGTGCGCGAGCACGCCAGGGTTCACGTGGCAATCGATGCATTCCGCCTTCGTAGCGTGCGGGCCGGCGGACCAAGCAGTCGTATAGGGGCGCATCTCGTGGCACGTCCCGCAGAAGGAAGACCGTTCCGTGTAGACCATCGAGAACGCGAGGGCCGCCACGGCGACGACGGCGACCGCAGTCCAGATGATGGTGCGGCGCATCGTTCGCACGCGCTTCGGGTCGAGCGGGGTCTTCGGCTTCTTCGCGGGACGGTCCATACGATCCTCCAGATGACGAGCGGTAGATTCCGGCCGATGTACTGCGTATTCCCACAGTCTTGCATCCATCAGCTCTCTGCGTGAGGGGCGCCGACGCAAGACACGTCGGCGCCCCTCGGTCCGCGCGAGCCGCTTGCGGCTACTCCGCAGGCGGTGCAGGCGGTGCAGGCGGTGCGGCAGGTGGCGCGGCAGGTGGCGCGGCAGGTGGCGCGGCAGGTGGCGCAGGTGGCGCTGCGGGCGGCACGGGCGGCGCGGGTGGCGCCGCGGGAGGAGCTGCGGGCGGCTGGTACGCAGGCGGAGCCGGAGGCGGCTGGTACGCGGGAGGCGCCGGAGGCGCAGGCGGCGCGTACGGCTGCTGGTAGGGCGGCTGGTATGCGGGAGGTACCGGAGGCGTGTACGGAGGCTGGCCCGGCTGTGGCGGGTAGTAGCCGCCGCCCGCGGGAGGCTGCGGCGGATAGTAGCCGCCGACCGGCGCTGCGGCCGCGGGGCCGACATACTGCGAGGAGCCGAATCCCAGCATCGGCACGAATATCGGCGCAAGGAAGATCAGTCCGAGCGCGTATCCGGTGCTCTTCCCGTACGACTTCGCGACGTCAACCCAGAGAATGATCTGGATGATGAAGTTCACGAACGGGATGAACAGCAGCACGACCCACCAGATAGGCCGGCCGACGATCTCGAGCAGCACGATGAAATTGTAGATCGGCACGATCGCTGCCCACCCTGGCTTGCCGGCCTTCGTGAACATCCGCCACATGCCAGCGATGATGAGGACCGCGATCACCAGAACGAACAGCCCATAGCAGGCTGTGAATGCCGCATAGGCGGCGTCATTGCTGGAAGAGCCGTAGTCGTAACCATAGTTGTAGTTCATCCGTGCTCCCCTCTGACGCTGGCTGACGTCATCCCCTCGATACGCTCCGTGTGCGCGTATCGCACCACGACGAGTAAATGCCCGTGTTCGCCCGTTGTCTACTGCTTCGTTCCGACACCTCGGGTTTGACACCCCCGATGGGCACCCGCAGAATCCCTTGCTTGGAGGCGGATGGGGCCTGGTGGCTTCCGCGGTCTTCAAAACCGTCGTGGGGCGTGAAGAGCGTCCCGGGTGTGTTCGATTCGCACGCGCCTCCGCCATAGCGTGCGACCTGCGAGCGCCGTCCCTCACCGGACGGCGCTCGCGGCGTGCTCGGGGGCTGCGCCGCTCGTCCGACGTCGCGAATGTGAGCGGGCGTATGATGGGTGCGTCCCGCATCGCGGGCAGCGGAGGCCCCTCTGGCACGCCGCTGGCTTGTGAGTGGACCATCGAGCGCGGAGCCGGCAGATCTCCGCAGTACCGACGGGTAAGAGGTGCACATGCACAAGACGTTCCTTCGGCGGCCGCTGTGGCTGCTCTCCATCGTCGTCCTCGTTGCGGGGCTGTTCGCTGCGCTCCCCTCGGCGGCGTTTGCGGAGACGTTCGACTGGACCCGCACCTACTTCGGCCCGCCGCACGTGCCGAACCCGAATCCCGAGCTGGAGCCGATCCCGGTCGCCGCGGCCTTCAACGCTGTCTCGTTCGCAGATGCCGGGCATGGGTGGGCGGTTGGGCGGAAGGTCTACAACGTGACCCCCCAATACGGCGGAACCTCTACCGGATTCTTCGCATTCACATCAGACGGCGGATCGAGCTGGACGTCGGGAACGGTCGGCACGAAGGAGTTGCACGCTGTCACCGCCGTGAGCTCATCGAACGTGTGGGCGGTCGGTTCCTCAGGCACGATCGCGCACTGGAACGGCGCAGGGGCATGGTCGACCTCGACCGTTTCCAAGTGGGACACTCGCTGGACCGGCACGTACGCGCTGCGAGGCGTCGCCTTCACGGACGCCACGCACGGATGGGCCGTCGGCGACGGCGGTGGCATCGTGCGAACCTCCGACGGGGGCAGCAGCTGGTCGATCGTCACCGCCCCGACGAGCACGGGGAAAAGGCTTCGAGCGATCGCGGTCGTGGACCCGGCGACGTGCATTGCGGTCGGCGATGGTGGAGCCACGCGTCGTCTCACCACATCCGCTCAGCCGGTTCCCTCGGGAACGACGCAGAGCCTCTACGGCGTGGCGTTCGCGGACGCGAACCACGGCTGGGCGGTCGGCAACGGTCCAACGGTGGTCCGTACCTCGGACGGTGGCCGCACGTGGGCCGCGGCCGGGGCACTGCCGATGCCTGACGGCGTCTACACGCCGTCGTCGCGAGCGGCGCGGGCGGTGACCTTCACCGATACCTCGACCGGCGTGGTCGTCGGCGCCTACCAAGTCGTCTGGCGCACCGTCAACGGCGGCGACACGTGGGTCGCCAGCGAGGTTCCGGACGCCGGCACGACCGGCGATCTCGAACTCCGTGGTGTGACCTTCCTCCCGGGCGACAGTGCCTCGCTCGTTGTTGTGGGCCGAACGGACGCGTCGTCGGGTCTCTCCTCGGATGACGACAAGGCTCGCGCGTATCGCGGATCGTGGACCGGCCGGGTCCCGGCGCCGCCTGCCGCTCCGTCGGGAGTGACGCTCGCAGACGCGGGCGGCTCCGGTCCGCGCATCGCGGTCACGTGGACCGACCTGTCCGGTAGTGAGGACGGATTCGCAATCGAGCGGTCTTCGGCCTCGGCCCCCGGCGTCTGGTCGCACGTGCAGACCACGACCGCGGACGTGACGACGTGGACCGACACTTCGGCCGACTGGGGAAGCACTTGGACCTACCGGGTCCGTGCCTACCGGGGCTCCCTCTACTCGGGCTGGGTGACGTCAGCCGGCTTCCGGCTGGACACAGCGCCGCCGGTGACGAGCGCGGACGTCGCGCTCGCATACTCAGGTAGCGCGCACATCGTTCTTGCGCCCGATGACGCCGGCTCCGGGGTGGCCACGACACAATGGCAGCTCGACGGCGGTCTCCAGTCGACCGGCACGGTCGTCGATACGAGCGATGTCGGACGGCACATCCTGCGCTTCCGCTCGATCGATGCGGTCGGGAACGAGGAGGCGTGGCATGAGATCTGGTTCTACGTGACCGATGGGTCGGTCATCGACTCGACACCGCCCGTGACGTCGCGGATCGGCACCGCTTGGTCGTACCACGTGACGCCGGCAATGGTCTCGTTCTCGGCGACCGACGTGGCGGGCTCGGGCGTTCTGACCACCGTCTGCAGGGTCAACGGCGGCTCGCCGGTCGAGACGACGACGGTATCTCTCGTGGCTGCCGGCAGCTACACCGTCGAATACTGGAGCATCGACCGGAACGCGAACATCGAGGCGACGCGCACGATCAAGTTCACGGTCCTCACGCGGCCGTCGAGCAAGGGCTACCCGACCACGCCGATGGTTCCGGCGACGATCACACACGGCAAGTCGTTCACGACCTACGGCTACGTGAAGTACCACACGTCGGGCACCTATCCCGTCACGCTCTACTTCTACCGGTACAAGTCTGGGAAGTACGTGTACTACAAGTCCGTCACTGCCAAGGCCTCCACGATCAGCGTGTCCGGGCCGGACTTCTCCAAGTACGCGGGCAAGACGTCGGTTCCGTATACGGGGAAGTGGCGCGTCCGCGCCAAGCACGTGGTGAGCGGCCACTCCTACTACAGCTCGTACACGACGTTCACCGCCAACTGATCGTGCCGTCCAAGCGCAACCGGCGGCCCGGGGCATCGCCTCGGGCCGCCTTTCTGCGTAGCATGGGGGCATGACGAACACCACGACGCCGCTCCTCGAGGCACGCTCGCTCTCCGTCGGCCGGCATGGCGACGCGGGCATCCTGCGTGTGCTCGACGGACTCGATCTTGCGGTCGTCGGCGGGGCGCTGACCGACATCGTCGGGCCCTCGGGATCGGGCAAGACCACCCTGCTGCTCGCGCTCGCGCGCCTGCTCCCCGGCGCAACCGGCGAGCTGCTTCTGCGCGGCGAGCCCGCGCAGCGCGTCGAGCCGAGACTGTGGCGCACGAAGGTGGCGTATCTGCCGCAGCGAAGCTCGATGTTCCCGGGCACGGTGGAGGACAACCTGCTGCTCGCCTGGCGGCTGAGCGTGCGCAGCGGTCTTGCGGTCCCGGATGGAGGGCGCCTCCGCGAGGTGCTCGACTCGGTGCATCTCGGCGACGTCGCTCTCGACCGCGACGCATCGCGTCTCTCCGAGGGCCAGGCTGCACGCATCGCGCTGCTTCGCACGGTGCTCACGGGGCCGGATGTGTTGCTGCTCGACGAGCCGGACGCAGCGCTCGATGACGAGTCCGCCAGGCAAGTGGGGCTGCTGACGCGCCGATTCGTCGATGAGGGGGGAGCGGCCGTCCGGGTACGGCACCTCCGCGGGGACGGCCACGCGGACCGTCGCATGAGGCTCACGGGCGGCCGGCTCGTCGAGGAGTCCGCATGAGCGCCACTCAACTCGCCGGTGGCGTCGTAGCGATCGGCTGGCCCCAGCTGCTGTTGGCCTCCGGCTTCGTCGTGGTCACGGGCCTGCTCGGCGTCTGGATGCAGCTGGGCGTGACCAAGGACCTCGCCGTCGCGACGGTGCGCACCTACGTGCAGCTCCTGCTGCTCGGCCTGGTCCTTCGATGGGCGTTCGCCGCCAACAAGTGGTGGTGGGTCGTCGGCATCCTGACGATCATGACCGTCGCGGCTGCGCGCATCATCATCAAGCGGGCGCCCGACGCGCCCTCCGGGCTCTTCCTCGCTGCCGTGACCTCCATGGCGGTCACCGGCATCACGGTCACGTTCGCCGTGACGGGGCTGGTGGTCGGCGCCGAACCTTGGTACTCGCCCCGCTACGTCATACCGATCGCCGGCATGGTGCTCGGCAACTCCATGAACGGGATCGCGCTCTCGCTCGAGCGCGTCTTCGCGGACCTCGATGCCCGTGCGGACGAGATCCGCGCGCTGACCGCCCTCGGTGCGACCCCTTGGGAGGCGGCACATCCGAGCATCCGCGCAGCCCTGCGCGCCGGGCTGATCCCCGCCATCAACTCGATGGCCGCCGCGGGGATCGTCTTCATCCCGGGGATGATGACCGGGCAGGTGCTCGCGGGTGCCGACCCGCTCGAGGCGACGAAGTACCAGATCGTCGTGATGCTCATGGTCGCCGCGGCCGAGATCATCGGCGCGGTGCTTGCTGTGCTCATGAGCTACCGTCGGCGTTTCGACGTGGAAGGCGTCTATCTCGACAAGGGGCTGCGCGGCTAGACTCGGGCGAAGTGCGCTATCCTATGCCGGCTGCGCGCTCGCGAGCGCGGGCGCGTCCGCACGCGAACAGGGAGCACCGTGACCGGGTTCGAGTTGTACCTCAAGACGCATTCGAAGGCGTTCGACCGGTATCTGTCGACGTTCTTCGGCGATGGCACCCATCCGGACATGGCGCGGTACCTCTACGAGCCGCTCCGGCAGTTCTCGGACAACGCGGGCAAGCGCCACCGTCCGCTCATCTGTCTGCTCGCCTGCGAGGCCGTCGGCGGCGATCCCAAGATCGCGTGGCCGGCGGCGGCGGCCATCGAGCACTTCCACACTGCGGCGCTCATCCATGACGACATCGAGGATTCCTCGCTGACGCGCCGCGACGAGCCGTGCATGCACATCTCGGAGGGCGAGGGTCTGGCCATCAACGCCGGTGACTTGGCGCTCTCGCTGGTCTGCGGCACCGTCGTCCACGATCCGGGCCTCGACGACACGACGAAGATCCGCGTCCTTGCGGAGCTGGTCGACATGACGACCCGGACGATCGAGGGCCAGGCGCTCGACATCGGATGGGCGCGCGATGCCCGCTTCGACCTATCGGTCGACGACTACCTGACCATGGCGAACCACAAGACGGCCTTCTATTCCGGTGGCGTTCCACTTGCGGTAGGCGCGATCATCGGTGGCGGCTCGACCGCGCAGGTCGAAACGCTCCGCGCGTTCGGCATGGCGGCAGGCCTCGCATTCCAGTTGCAGGACGACGTGCTCAATCTCGTCGGTACCAAGGAGTCCACGAAGAAGGACTTCCGCAGCGACGTGACCGAGGGCAAGCGCACGCTCGTCGCGATCCACGCACTGCAGAACAGCAGCCGCCGCGAGCGTCTTCTCGAGATCCTGTCGGCGCATACGACTGACCGCGCCCTGCTCGATGAGGCCGTTGCGATCATGGAGGAGGCGGGCGCGATCGAGTATGCCCGCTCCTTCGCTCGCGATCTGATCGCCGATGCGAAGGAAGGCCTGATCGACGCCGTTCCGCGTAGTCGGGCCCGCGACTTGCTCGCGTCCATGGCTGACTTCTTCGTCAAGCGCTCGACCTAGGGGTCCGAAGCATGCGCGTCTCGGTCCTGATGGACGGCCTTCCCCACGAGGTCGTTCAGCATCTGATAGCCAACTGGGGCTCGACCGTGATCGCGAGCCGGGGAAGGCTTCACGACCTGCGCGAGCTCCCCGCTCTCGCCATCCGCGGCCGCGGCCGCCTGCTCGGGGTGGCCTTCTACGCGGTGGAGGACGATGAGTGCGAGCTCGTGGCGCTCGACACGATGGAGCCGGGACACGGGGTGGGCGCCGCTCTCCTCGACGCCGTCATCGAGCGGGCGCACGACGAGGGTTGCTGCCGGGTCTGGCTCGTCACGACGAATGACAACACCCCCGCCATGCGCTTCTATCAGCGACACGGCATGCGGCTGGTCGCCGCCCACCCCGGTGCGGTGGACGAAGCCCGCGCTTCGCTCAAGCGGGAGATCCCGGAGGTCGGGCTCGACGGCATCCCGATCCATGATGAGATCGAGTTCGAATTCCGATTCTGCTAGCTGCCGACCCGACGGGACGTCGCGTCCAGCGGGTAGACTGATGAGTGCTCTCAACTCGGTGCCGGCTCGAAGGAGTCAACGATCATGCGCGCTGTTCCTGTTTCCCCGCACATCACCTGGGTGGGTGCCGTCGACTGGAATCTCCGTGACTTTCACGGGTTCGAGACCCCTCGCGGTTCGACGTACAACGCGTACCTCGTTGTCGGGTCGGAGAAGACCGCGCTCATCGACACGGTGAAGACGCCGTTCGTGCCCGAGCTGCTCTCACGCATCAGCGAGGTGCTCGACCCGGCGTCGATCGACCTCATCGTGGTGAATCACATCGAGCCGGACCACAATTCCGGACTGCGCGACGTCATGGCGGCCTGTCCGAACGCTCGCGTTGTCGCCTCTGGAAGCGGCGTGCGGGGCGTTGCCGAGTATCACAACGGTCTCGTGGTGGAGGCGGTCGGCACTGACGACGTCGTCGATCTCGGAGGCGTGACGCTGCGCTTCCTGCCCGCTCCGATGATCCATTGGCCGGACTCCATGTTCACGTACTGCGCCGAGGATTCGGTGCTCATGTGCAACGATGCGTTCGGCCAGCATCTCGCTTCGGCTGAGCGCTTCGCTGACGAGGTCGGGCTCGATCTCGCTCTCGAGGAGCTTGGCGCCTACTACGCGAACATCATGTTCGCGCTCGGCTCGCAGATCACCAAGATCCTCGAGAAGATCAGCGCTGCCGGGTGGGCGCCGCAGACCATCGCCCCGAGTCACGGGGTCATCTGGCGCGGCGAGACCGTGGAGGCCGCGCTTGCGGCGTACACGCGCTGGAACGCAGGGACGATGCGCGACAAGGTCGTCATAGCCTACGGAACCATGTGGGGCTCCACCGACGAACTCGCCAAGGTGATCGCCGATGCGATCGCTGAGGAGGGGGTCGACGTCGAGCTGTTCGACGTTGGGGTCACCCAATACGCGCGCATCACGTATGAACTGCTCGACGCGCGCGGCCTGCTCGTCGGATCGCCGACGCTGCACAAGGCGATGCTCCACAAGGTGGCGGGCCTGCTCCACTATCTCGCGGGGCTGAAGCCGACCGGTCGCATCGGAGCCGCGTTCGGCTCGTACGGATGGTCCTCGGGCGCGACGGCACAGATCGTCGAGCACTTCGAGAAGATCGGCGTGACCGTGGCGCAGGGCGACTACACGCAGAAGTACCGTCCGACCGCGGAAGAGCTCGAGGCGGCCAAGCAGTGGGGCGCCGAGTTCGCGCGGGCAGTGAAGGTCGCTGGCGCGGGGGAGTAGCGGACTTCGCACCCGCGCGTTTCGCACCCGCGAGATCAAAGGAGGGGTTCGGGAGCCGTGAATATCAGCCACTTGCGCGCGTTCGTGGAGGTCGTGGAGCAAGGCTCGTTCTCCGCTGCAGCACGCAGCCTCGGCATCTCTCAGCCCGCCGTGACCATGCAGATCCAGGGTCTGGAGTCCGATCTCGGAGCCACGTTGCTCGAACGCCGCTACCGGCGCGTGCAGCTCACCGAAGCGGGCAAGGCGCTGCTCCCCACCGCCAGGGGTGTGCTCGCGAAGCTCGACGCCGCTCGAGACGAGATCGAGCGACTCTCCGACACCGTCGGCGGACATCTGGAGATCGCGGCTTCGACGACGCCGGGTCAGTATGTCCTGCCGATGCTCCTCGGTTCCTTCCTCCACAGCTTTCCCGACGTCACCGTGTCTCTGCTCGTGCACGATACGTCCGAGGTCATCGACCGCGTCGAGTCCGGAGAAGCGCATCTCGGGATGACGGGCGCACGCCGACCGCACGCCAAGGTCGAATTCGAACAGATGGGCGTGGACCGGGTGGTGGCGATCTGCCCTCCGGACAGCCCTTTGGCTGGACGGGGCGATGTGCAACTCGCGGAGCTCGCGGAGCAGCCGTTCATCGTCAGGGAGCCCGGTTCGGGGACGCGGATGGTGGTTGAGCAGGCGCTGCGCGACGCCGGCATCGACCCCGGTGACCTCAACGTTGTCATGGAACTCGGGACGAGCGAGGCTATCGTCAACGCGGTCGAGGGCGGTATGGGCGTCGGTGTCGTCAGCCACTGGATGGCCGACAAGGCGATCCAGTTGGGAACCGTTGCCCGCATCGACGCGGCTCCCTTCCCGGTCGACCGGCCGTTCTACGCGGTGATGCCGCGGGGAGTGGCATCGCGCGCCGCTCAGGCTCTCGTGGCGCACTTGCGACGCGAGCTGGGCGCGTAGCGGAGTCGCGCCCGCCTGGGCTCTCCGTGGCGATCGCGCGAGACTCGTCCGGATTCCACCTTTCGTCGCTGGTTAGGGTAGATGTATTCTCGAACCCGCGGCGCGTGGGGCACGCGCGCTGCTGGTCGTCCGTCTCGTTGGGAGCTCGGATGGCAGATGACAGCAGTGCCATCGGGGGCCTTCTCCCGCGGTTCTCCACCAGAAAGGGGGTCGGATGAGCAGGAAGACCCAGACACCCGTGCGGCTCATCGGCCTTGCGCTCCTTGTCGGCGCCTTTGCAGCGGTGTTGCTGCTGGCAGGGTGCAAGGCGTCGAACGAGCCGATCACCGAGCCGGGCGGCGGATTCGAAGGGACAGGAACGGTCCAGGCGCCGCTTCCGGGCGAGACCTCGACCGTGACCGCAACGAGCACGACCAGCCCGACGTCCTCTGTCTCCACCACGTCTTCGGTCGCAGCTTCGGTGTGGCCGAAGAAGGTCGGCAGCTTCGCCAAGGCTGAGAAGAAGATGCCGGTCTGGTACCCGAAGACGCTCCCCAAGGGCTTCAAGATCGAGACCCTGGATGTGGTGGAACTCGACAAGGGCACCGGGCTCATTTGCGACATCATGTGGCTCAAGGGCGAGGTGCCGATCTTCTTCACGCAGGGTAGTCCAACGGGACGCCGCTACGACGTCGTCTCGTCCGAGAGGGTCCCGTGGGGCGATGAGACCGCTGACGTCACGCGGGTCGACCCGTCCGATTCGGCCTCGCCTCAGGTGATCGTCTACAGCAAGGGCGGCAACTTCGCCGAGCTCTCCGGCGAGGTGACGCTCGATCAGCTCAAGGCCATCGCCGCGAGCATGGTGCGGGTGCGTTAGGGCACGGCAAGGGGTTCCATCGCGCCACCGCAGCGGCGCGACTCCGATCCCGGAGGGTCTACAGCGGGTGGCGCTCGCCACGACTACCGGGACGCCAGGGCGGCGGGGGAAATCCCGACGCCTCCCATCTTGGAAAGGAGAGGCACGTGCGCCACGTGAAGGAAATGCCGCTCATGCGGCGGATCAGCATCATCGCCGCAGGGGTGGCGATGATGGCGGTGTTCGCACTGCCGACGATGGCGAGCGCACTCACGCCGTCGACGCTGTACGTGAACTACCGCACCTATGCGTATGTCTCGAGCTACAAGACCCCGCTCTCCATGACCGGCCGCATCAGCCCGTCCAAGGCCGGCAAGCACATGGCGATCGAGATCCGGAAGCCGGGCCGCACCTTCTGGACGAAGGTCGGAACCGCTCACATCAACCAGTACGGTCGCTGGAGCTTCAAGTACACGGTGAAGCTCAAGGGCACGTTCTACATCCGCGCCCGGTACAGCACGTCTTCGGTCGTGTCCCTTACCCGCAAGGCCTACGTGGCAAGGGGACCGGGCGTGAAGTACCAGATCCTCTTGGCGTCGACCACTTCGACGCAGGACTCAGGTCTCTACGAGGCACTCAAGCCGTTGTTCCAGTCGAACTGCCCGGAGTACACGCTGAAGGCGACATTCGTCGGCTCCGGCGCGGCGATAGCGCTCGGTGGCACCGGCGACGCTGACGTGCTGCTCACGCACAGCCCGGCTGCTGAGATCGACTTCATGCGTGGCGTCGTTGCGGGCGCTCCGTCGCTCCACAGGGGTCTCACCCGCTACAAGGTGATGTACAACCACTTCCTGCTCGTCGGACCCAAGTCGAACCCGGCGGGTATCGCGATCGGCGACACCGCGCAGGTGGCATTCCAGAAGATCGCCGACACCGGCTCCACCTTCTGGTCGCGCAACGACAACTCCGGCACGAACGCCAAGGAGAAGGAGATCTGGGCGCTCCTGGGCAATCCGCAGACCGGCAAGAGCTGGTACAAGGCGTCGGGGACCATGGGCATGGCGCAGGCGCTCGCCGCCGCGAACGACGGATCCACGGGCGGGTACACGCTCTCCGACAACGCCACTTGGCTCATGTCCAGCCGTCTCAAGACGGTCGGCAACCTGGCCGTTGCGAACCAGGGCGATTCGCGCTACTTCAACCAGTACAGCGTCATCGAGGTCAAGGGTGCTCGCAACTGGGAAGGCGCTCAGGACTTCCGCCGCTGGATCATGACCTCCGCGGTCCAGAAGGTCATCAGGGAGTACGGCGTCGACTGGTATGGCACCGCGCTGTTCACGCCGAACGCCGGTTCGTACTAGGCTGTAGAGGGACCACGCACCACGAGATGTGAACCGGTCCCGGCCGGCCGCTGCGGCGGCCGGCCGGGACTCTTCATGACGGGGCCACATGGACATCTACTCGAGAGCGTTCACTGAGGCGGTCCGGCTGCTCTCGGCCGGTGATGTGACCGTCTGGCCGGTCATTCTGCTCTCGCTGCAGGTTTCGGGCTCCGCGGTACTCATCGCGACGGTCATCGGCCTGCCGATCGGCTACCTGCTCGGCATGAGCCGATTCGCCGGGCGTGGCTTCGTGATGATGCTGGTGAACACGGCCATGGGCTTTCCGCCTGTCGTCATCGGACTCTTCGTCTACATGGCGCTCTCGCGGTCGGGTCCCTTGGGCTTCCTCGACTGGCTGTTCACTCCGTCCGGCATGGTGCTCGCGCAGGTGATCCTCGCGGCGCCGCTCGTGATCGGGGTCTCGGCGGCCGCCATCTCGAACGTGCCGCGTGATCTGCGGATGCAGCTTCGGGCGCTCGGTGCGTCCCGCTGGCAGGAGGGAATCGCGATCCTGACGGAGGTCCGCAGCGGGATCATCGTCTCCATCATCGCCGGCTTCGGCGCGATCATCTCCGAAGTCGGTGCGGTCTCGATCGTGGGCGGCGGCATCGAGCGCTACACCGACGTCATGACCACTGCGATCATGGCCAACGTGCGCCGTGGCGAGTTCGCGAAGGCGACCGCCTGGGCCTTCATCCTCATCGGCATCGCCCTCATGGTGAACGCCGTGCTGACGACCATGCAGAATCGCGGTGTGCACTATGAGAGGTGACGGGGTCCTGGAAACGGAAGACACCGTGCAGGCGGCCGCGGTCTCTGTGCGTGGGGAAGGACTGCGCGTCACCTACCGCAAGCGCACGGTTCTGGACGTGCCGGCGATCGAGATCCCTGCGGGCATGACGTACGCCGTCGTCGGCGCTTCGGGGGCGGGCAAGTCGACGCTTCTGCGGGTGCTCGGCCTCTTGGAGTCGCCGACTGAGGGGCGCGTCTTCATAGCGGGCAACGAGGCGAGCGGACGAAGCCTGGCCTTGCGACGCACCATTGCTGCGGTCTTCCAGAAGCCGTATCTGCTCCGCGGAACAGTTGCCGCGAACGTCGCCTACGGCCTCAGGCTGCGTGGCATCGGGAGGCGGGAACGCGAAGAGCGCGCCGCCGAGGCGCTCGCTGGAGTCGGGCTTGCGGGATGGGAGGGCCGCTCGGCGCTCACGCTGTCGGGCGGCGAAGCGCAGCGGGTCGCACTCGCGCGTGCCCTTGTGCTGCGTCCCAGTCTGCTGTTGCTGGACGAACCGCTCTCGTATCTCGACCCGCTCCTGAAGCGGGAGCTTACCGCCGAGTTCGCCCGCATCCTCGCGTCCGAGCGCGTCACCGCGCTCTACGTCACGCACGACCAGGACGAGGCGTCGGTCGTTGCCGACCGGATGGCCGTCATGCGTGACGGCACGATCGTCTCCGAAGGAACGTCGGACGAGGTGCTGGGCCTTCCGACCGACGAGTGGGTCGCGTCGTTCGTCGGGATGCAGCCTCCACTGCGCGGCACCGTCGAAGCGTGCGCCGACGGGCTCAGTACGATCGATGTCGGCGGAACGCGCGTCTCCGTTGCCCGTCCGCTGGACGTCGGCTCGCATGTCGTCGCGGCCGTGAGGCCCGAGGACGTGACGCTCTATGAGGCCGGAGCAGAGTTGCCCGTCGGCAGCGCTCGCAACCACCTCAGCGCAGAGGTCACCGACATGAGGCCGCAGGGAGGGACCATCTTCCTGGTGCTCCGAGCGGGCGGCGCGACCTTCGCGGCAACGGTGTCTCGGGCATCGGCGGAAGAGCTGGCGCTCGCCGTCGGACTTCCCGTGACGGCCGTCTTCAAGGCGACAGCGGTGCGGGCGCGGCAGGCTGACTGACCGCAGGCCCGCCCTCTCCGTGTCTGCCACCCCCAGTCGCCGCTGGCGCACAGTCTCTCTTCCTTTTGGCGTCTCGCACCCCTCGGTGTATGCTCAACGGCGCGTCGCTTGCTTCAAGCGGCGTATCTCCGATCTCGGAGCGGCCTAACGCGTACCGGCGCACGCCACGGCTCCCGAGACGACAGGGTGACGGCGGAAACGCTGTCGCCTCCCGCGGTTGGAAAGGGGACACCATATGCGCCGCACTACCACCGCGTCCTCAGACCGTGGGGCAGCGTGCGCTTGCGCCGCTCGTGACTCACACGCAACGCCGGCGGTCGAGGGCTGAGCATGCTTCCCGACGCCGACACACGTATCCCCGTGACAGCCGCCGTACTCGCCGGCGGCCGCAGCATGCGCATGGGCGTCGACAAGACGCTCCTGCCCGTTGATGGCGAGCCGCTCCTGTCCCGCGTCGTTGCGGTCGTTTCGACCGTCTGCGAGCACACGGTCGTGGTCACGAACCGCGCCGAGCAGATCGCCGAGGCGGGCTTGCCCGCCGAGACGCCCGTCCTGATCGACGAGGTCCCATTCCAGGGGCCGCTCGGCGGGCTCGTCACGGCGCTCAAGGGAGCGCCCGATGACTGGGTGCTCGCCGTCGCCGCGGACATCCCTTGGCTCGAGCCCGAGGTCATCCGAGCGCTGTGGGAAGCTCGCGACGGTGCGCAGGTCGTGGTGCCCGTCACCGAGAAGGGCGTCGAGCCTCTGCTCGCTCTCTACAACCGTGAGTGTCTCGCGGCCGCGCGGCATGTGCTTGCGACGGGCCGTCGGCGGCTCGTAGCCATGTTCCCCGAGCTTCGCGTCGTTGAGCTGTCGCTCGAGGACCTTCGCGCTGCCGACCCGGAGCTGCGCAGCCTCGTCAACGTCAACACCCCCGAGGACCTCGCCGACGTTCGCGAGTCGGAGAGTGAGGCGGCGGCCACGCAGTCCTCCGTCATCGTGCGCTCGAACGACCGCCACGAGGGACGCATGCCCGTGGAGCGACCGGTGACCGTCTTCATGAACGACGTCGAGGTCGCGACCATGCAAGCGACCCCCGACGATCTCGAGGAGCTGGCGGCCGGCTTCCTCGTCTCCGAGGGTCTGCTCGCCGACCGAGAGGCGCTTCGCAGCATCGTGGCGGACCACAAGCGCGGGCTGGTCTACGTCGAGACCGAAGAGGAAGTGCCTGACGAACTCACCTTCCGTCGCCGCTACATCACTTCAGGGTGCGGGAAGGGTGTCACGTTCTCGTCTGTGGGGCACGCTCGCGATCTCGCCCCCGTCGCGAAGGGGTTCACCGTCTCCGCGACGGACCTGCACGCCTGGATGCGCGCCATGAACGACAAGGCGAGCAAGTATCGCGACACCGGTGGCATGCAGGCATGCGCGTTGGCGAGTGACGGCCGGGTGCGCATCGTTCGCGAGGACGTCGGGCGCCACAACGCGGTCGACAAGGTGCTGGGCCGCGCGTGGATGGACCGGCTTCCCACTCACGACGCCGTGCTGCTGTCGACCGGCCGCGTCTCGTATGAGATGGCCGTGAAGGCGGCGAAGGCGGGCATCCCCGTCGTGGTGAGCAAGAGCGCCGTGACCGACCTGGCGGCCGACATCGCCGGGTCTCTGGGCATCACCGTGATCGGATACGCGCGTGGTGGCGGCATGGTCGTCTACACGCACGAGGATCGTCTTTGTATTGAGAAGGAGGCGTGACGGAAGGATGTTGACCGTGGAGGACGCGCGCTCGAAGGTGCTCGATCGGATCCCTCGGCTCCAGCCCGAGCGGGTCGAACTGCTCGAGTCGCTCGGGTGCGTGCTCGCCCAGGACGTCGTGTCCGACATAGACGTGGCGCCCTTCGACAACTCCGCCATGGACGGCTATGCCGTTCGCTACGCCGACACCCAGGGCGCCTCGGAAGAGTCGCCTGTGGTGCTGCGGGTCGTCGACCACATCGCTGCGGGATCGGTCTCGATCGCGGTTCTGCGCGACGGCGAGGCGGCCCGCATCATGACCGGCGCTCCCGTTCCCGCTGGCGCCGACGCCGTGATCATGGTCGAGGTCACCGAGGGGCTTGAGAACGGCGGCAGCACCGGTGGCACCGTCGCCATCAAACGCGCCGCGAAGCTTGGCGACCACATCCGCCGCGCAGGCGAGGACGTGCGCGTCGGCGAGACGGTACTGCGCGAGGGCGAGGTGGTGAACGCAGCTTCCGTCGGCCTCATGGCTGCGCTCGGATTCGCTCAGGTCGAGGTCTATCGGCGCCCAGTGGTCGCGATCGTGTCCACAGGCGATGAGCTCGTGGGCATCACCGAGACGCCGGGCCCCGGCAAGATCCGCAACTCGAACTCGTATTCGCTCGCGGCACAGGTCCTGGCCGCCGGCGGCATCCCGCGCATCCTCGGCATCGCGAGCGACAACGAGGCGTCCACCCGCGCGCTGCTCACGCGCGCATCCGAGTTCGATCTCCTCGTCACCACCGGCGGGGTGAGCATGGGCGACTTCGACGTGGTCCGGAATGTGCTCGAAGAGATCGGCAAGATGGAGTTCTGGAAGGTCGCCATGCGTCCCGGCGCGCCTCAGACATATGGAACCATCGACGGCACGCCGTTCTTCGGGCTGCCCGGCAACCCGACCTCGACCATGGTCGGATTCGAGTTGTTCGTGCGTCCCGCGATCCGCAAGATGCGCGGGTTCGCCGATCTGGACCGTCCGCGCGTCGTCGCGACCCTGACCGAGCCCCTCAAGAAGAAGTCGGACCGCCGCTACTTCCTGCGCGGGATGCTCAGCCGCGTGGCCGGCCCGGAGAGTGCGGTCGCCTATGACGTGCGCCTCTCGGGGCGCCAGTCCTCCGCGATGCTCACCGCCATGCATCGCGCCAATTGCCTGATATCGCTGCCGGACGACTGGTCCGAAGTGGCCGCCGGCACCGTTGTCGAATGTATCCGCCTCGATGTGGAAGAGGGAACGGCATGAGTGGCGACAAGACGATCGACCCGCGTTTCGCCGAGCAGGTCACCGACGAGCTGACGGCCGCTGTTCTGCAGAAGGCCGTTGACGGCAAGGTCACTTGTCCCGTCCTGCGCAAGCTGGCCGAGGACATGGGCGTGCCGAATCGCGTCGCCGGCGCCGCCGCCGATCTCGCGGGCGTTCGCGTTCACAACTGCGACCTCGGCTGCTTCTAGCAGCCGCGCAGACGGCTTCCGGACGGGGATCTCCCATGGCACAGACAACCCGCATACCCGTCGTGTCCATCGTCGGGCGCTCGGACTCCGGCAAGACGACGGTGGTCGAGGGCGTCATCCGCGAACTCACCGCCCGCGGCTGGCGAGTCGCCAGCGTGAAGCACCACATCCACGACGTGGACGTCGACATCCCCGGCAAGGATTCCTGGAGGCACGCCAAGGCGGGCGCGGTCACGACGATGATCTCGTCGCCGACGCAGTTCGTGACCTCACGGGTCATCGACCGCGAGCGCACGCTGGACGAGCTCGTCGAGGCCGCGGGCGAAGTCGACATCCTCATCACCGAGGGATTCAAGCGCGCGGGGAGCGTCCGCATCGAGGTGGCGCGCCGCGCTCGATCCGACGAGCTCACCAGCGAGCCGGGCGAGTTGTTCGCCGTCGTCACCGACGAGCCCGAGATCGTGCCGGAAGGCGTCCCGGTATTCCCGCTCGACTCCCATTCGTCGGTCGCCGACCTCATCGAGCGCTCGTTTCTGACGGGTGGTGAAGAGTGAGCAAGGGCATCGACGCCTACGGGCGCCGGATCGACTACCTGCGCATCTCGGTCACCGACAGATGCAACCTGCGCTGCGTCTACTGCATGCCCGAGAAGGGCGTGCCGTGGCGGGACATGAACGAGATCCTCAGCTTCGAGGAGATCGAGCGGTTCGCGGCGGCGGCAGTGGAAGAGGGGATCAGCAAGATCCGTCTCACCGGCGGCGAGCCCCTCGTTCGCAAGGGCATCGTGGAGCACGTCGCCCGGTTGCGCGAGATCACCGGGATCGAGGCCATCGCGATCACAACGAACGGCATCCTGCTTCCGCGCTACGCCGAGAAGCTCGTCGATGCCGGTCTCAATCGCGTGAACATCTCGCTCGACACGTTCGACCCCGAGGTGTATGCAGCCATCACGCGAGGCGGCAAGCTCTCTGACGCGCTCGCGGGCATCGACGCGGCGTTCGACGCGGGCATGCACCCCGTCAAGATCAACGTGGTGGTCGTGCGCCGGCTCCAGCAGGACCTGCTGTCGTTCGCAAGGCTGACGTTCGAGCGCCCCGTCCACATCCGCTTCATCGAGTACATGCCGGTGGGCGGCGAAGGCGAGCAGACCGCCGGTGGAGCGTGCAGCTCGGACAACGCGGCGGGCGACTGGACGATCGAGGACCACGTGCCGAGCGATGAGATCCTCGAGCGCCTGAAAGCGGAAGGCGCGGCAGCCGGTCTCGGCGAGCTGGAGGCCGTCTCCCGCGACGACGCGCCGGGCGGCTGGGGTCCCGCGACCTACTACCGCTTCCCGGGCGCGCTCGGGACGATCGGGATCATCTCGCCGCTATCGCACCACTTCTGCGGCGAGTGCAACCGCCTGCGGCTCACCGCGGATGGCAAGCTCCGCACCTGCCTCTTCTCCGACGAAGAACTCGACGCGCGTACAGTGTTGCGGGAGGGGAACGCCGAGGATGTGCGGGCCCTCATCCGCGAGGCGCTCGCCGCGAAGCCTGAATCCCACAAGATGCGCATCGGCACGCTCCGCCGCATGTCACAGATCGGAGGATGAGCGCGCATGACGGACCGGCTCACGCATGTGGACGAGCATGGCGCTGCGCACATGGTGGATGTCGCCGACAAGGCGGTCACCCATCGTCGTGCGGTCGCCCAGGCGACCGTGCACCTGCGCCCCGAGACGCTCGCGATGATCGTCGAGGGACGTGCGCCGAAGGGCGACGTCTTCGCGGTCGCCCGTGTGGCCGGCATCATGGCCGCCAAGCGTACGAGCGATCTCATACCGCTCTGCCACCCGCTCTCGCTCACACACGCGAGCGTGGAACTCGAACCGCTCGAGTCGGCCGTTCGCGTGACCGCGACGGTCGAGACCGATGGGAAGACCGGGGTGGAGATGGAGGCGCTCACGGCTGCGGCCGTCGCTTCGCTCACCCTGTACGATATGTGCAAGGCGGTCGACCGGGGGATGACCGTCGATCAGCTGGGCCTGCTCGCCAAGGAAGGCGGCAAGTCCGGAACCTGGACCCGCAGGGAGGAGCTCTAGACCCATGCCCGATACAGCCCCCGCTACGGTGGTCTCAGTCAACCTGAGCCCGAAGAAGACCGTCCGCAAGACCCCCGGCACGCACGGGACCCTCATCCTGGATCGCGGCTTCGACACCGACGCGCACGCCGGCGACTGGCACCGCCAAGTGTCGCTTCTTGCGATCGAGTCGATCGACAAGATGGTCGCGGCCGGCCTCGATGTGGGACCCGGCGACTTCGCCGAGAACATCACCACCAGGGGCATCGACCTGCTCGCGCTCCCGGTGGGCAGTGTCGTGAAGATCGGCGACGAGGTGCTGCTCGAGATCAGCCAGATCGGCAAGGTCTGCCACACGAAGTGCGCCATCTACTACCAGGCTGGCGACTGCGTCATGCCCCGTGAGGGCCTCTTCGCCGTCGTGAGACAGGCCGGCGACGTGAACGTCGGCGACACGGTCGAGGTCGTCGCGCTCGGCGACGGTACCTGCGACCGCACGCCCGCTTCCGCGATCGCCGAATTCGAGGCCGAGAAGGCGAAAGAGGCCGCCGAGCGCGGCGAGGCGTGCGCGCCCGCCAGTGCGAGCGGCCATCTGGAGGTCTGATCCGGACATGGCCAAGCTGCGCGTCGGCGTCATCACCTCGTCGGACACCTGCGCCGCCGGGTCCAAGCAAGACGGATCGGGCCCGGCGCTCATGGAGCTCGTCGAGGCCCGCGGCTGGGAAGTCGCCGGCTACCGCCTGTGCGCTGACGACGCAGCGGCTCTCTCGGCCGCCATCATCGAGATCGCCGATGTGGATGGCGCGGATGTGATCTTCACGACCGGAGGGACCGGCTTCTCTCCACGCGACGTCGCGCCCGAGGCGACGATGGCGGTCTGCGACCGCATGGCGCCGGGCATCGCCGAGTACATCCGCGCGGAGAGCGCGAAGGTCACACCCCGGGCGATCCTTTCGCGTGGCGTCGCCGGGCTGCGCGGGAGCACGCTCGTCATCAACGTACCCGGCAGCGTCAAAGCGGCGCGGGAATCGTTCGGCTTCGTGGCAGACCAGCTCGAACACGCCGTCGAGATGATCGCGGGTGGCGGTCATGCCTGACCGCGAGGCGGCGGACGCTCCGCAGCGGTGCGTGTACTTCGACCACGGCGCCACTTCCTGGCCCAAGCCGCTCGAGGTGCTCGAGGCCGTGCGCGCGGCGATGGAGGAGCACGGAGCGAACCCCGGCCGGGGCGCGTACCGTATGGCGCTCGCCGCGTCACGCCTCGTGTTCGACGCGCGACGCGCGCTCGCGGACCTGTTTCGCGTTCCCGACGCGCGCGACGTCTTCTTCGCATCCGGTTGCACCGAAGCGTGCAATCTCATGCTCAAGGGTCTGATCTCCCCGGGCGACCGGGTCGTCGTCTCATCCATGGAGCACAACGCTGTGTCGCGTCCGCTGCACGTCCTGGCGCAGCAGGGTGTGGAGGTCGTTGTCGTGCGCGCCGACGAAACGGGCGTCGTGCACGCACACGCTTTCGAGCAGGCGGTGCGCGAGGCACCGACGCGCGCCGTGGTGTGCCAGCACGCGAGCAACGTGACCGGTTCGATCCAGCCCATCGCGGATCTGGCCGACATCGCCCACGAGAGCGGCGCGCTCATGCTGGTGGACGGCGCTCAGGGCGGCGGACACCTCGACGTGGATCTGCCGGCGCTCGACGTGGACGCGTACGCGATCTCGGGGCACAAGGGCATGCTCGGCCCCCAAGGGGTGGGCGTGCTCTACATCAGGCCGGGACTCGAGGCGCGTGAGCTTCTGGAGGGCGGCACCGGTGGAGGCTCGAGCGAGTCGGACGAGCAGCCGGGCATGCGACCCGAGCGCTATGAGGCCGGCACGCCCAACACCCCCGGCATCGCCGGACTCGGGGCGGCGACGCGCCTGCTGCTCGTCCATGGAGATGAGTGGCGTGCCACAGAGCAGCGGCTGTACCGGACGCTGAAGGAGGGGCTGCTCGCGGTCCCCGGCGTGACCGTGTACGGTCCGGCACCCGAAGAGCCTGCCGCGCCGATCGTGTCGATCACCTGCGACGGCATCGAGCCCGACCGGCTCGCCTTCCTGCTCGACCGCAACTACGGTGTCGCCGTGCGCAGCGGGCTGCACTGCGCGCCGTGGGCGCATCGAACGCTCGGCACGCTCGAGACCGGAACGCTGCGCCTCGGTGTCGGATGGGGCGACACGGACGAGGATGTGGCGATCGTGCTCGGAGCACTCCGGGAGATCTTGGCGTGAGCCGGATGCCGCGACCGTATGTCGCCTTCGGTTTCGCCTCGGTGCACGACTCGCTCGAGGCGGAATCCGCGCTTGCGAAAGTGGGTGTCCTCTCGCTGGCGATCCCCTCCCCGCGTGAGTTGGGCGAGCTCTGCGGCATCGCTCTGCGCCTCGAACCGGCCGACATGCAAGCTGCTCTGGCCGCTCTCGAAACCGCCGGCATGCGCCCCGTGGCGACCGCCGATATCAGCGACATCTAGCGCGCTGGACGTTCTCCTCGCGCCGGCGCGCGAGGCGTCTCGCCGCGTTTGACGAATGCCTCTGCCGCCCATATGCTTCGGAGTGGTCAGCCGGAGCGGTTCCCCGCTCCGGCGGTCGCGTCGCGGTCGTTCGGAGGCGCGCTGGTTGGCTAGTTCGGGCGGGTTCGCAGGGTACTCGTCCGTGTCCGGTAAGGGGTTCGCGCTCAGACAGGCCCGGCAGCCTGGCGCGACGGCAACGTGACGGGGGTGTCCGCGATAGACCTCACGACCATCAATGTCTGGCTCGACGTCGTGTTCTCAACGCTGTATCCGATCGTGCTGGTGGCGCTCGTGGTGCACTTCCTCGGAGGCATCCCCACCGGCCGCTTCCGCAAGAAGTTCATCGAGCACAAGTGGCCGGAGCACGACGAACCGCATCCGCCCGCGCTGCCGAAGTACATGCACTTCCAGCATCTCACGATGATGTTCGTCCTCGGTTTCACCGGCCTCGCCATCCGGTTCCCGTTCATCGAGGGCGCCCGCACGACGCTCCGCTACATCCACTACGTGGCGATGATCATCGTCGTGCTCAACCTGATCTGGCGCTTCTGGTACGCGTTCGGCAGCAAGCGCCGCGACTGGCGCGCCTTCGCCATCACCAAGGCGGATGCCCGGTCGATGATCGGCGTGTTGCTCTACTACACCTACATCAAGAACACCAAGCCGCACACCGCCAAGTACAACGTCATGCAGAAGGGGAGCTACATACTCTTCGCGGTCATGATGGTGATGCAGGCGCTCTGCGGCTTCGCGCTCATCGAGTTCTGGACCATCCCTCTCCTGAACGTGACGCCGTCGTGGGTGCTGCTCAACTACACGCTGGCGCCGTTCGTTGGCGGGCTCGCGATGGCGGTCGCCTGGATGCGCATCCTTCACTACACGCTCACCTGGATGTTCATCCTCATGACGACGATCCACGTGTACCTGTCCGCCACCGAGGACATTCCGACGACGGCCGACTTCTTCGGGTTCGGTCCCGGTGATGCTCACGGGGCCGAGGCCGCGCACGGATCTGCGCACGAATCCGCGCACGAGCCCGTCCACGTCTCCGTCGACTAGGGGTCAAACGCATGTCGCCGTCGAGGATCGAGCGCAGGACACTGATCGCGGGCGCGCTTGTCGCCCTCGCGATCGTGATCGTCGCGCTCTCTGCCGCCATCGCCACGGCGGAGGAGAGCACGACGATCATCTCTGCGCCTGTCGCGCCCGGTACCCCGGGCGCTTCGACGGTCGTCACGGTTCCTGCCATGCCCGCGGCGCCCGCGTCCGGCACCGTCAGCGCCCAGGGCGGGTACGCACTCGACTTCACGCTCCCGACGTTCGGCAAGTCGGGCTGCCTCGTCTGCCATGGCGACGCGAACCTGGTCGTCGCCAAGGGCGACGCCACGCAGTCGTTCTGGATCGACGAGCAGGCCTACCTGATGTCCGCGCACAAGGACGTCGTCTGCACGGGCTGCCACATCGACTTCGGCTACAGCTCGCCCCACACCGCCGCGAGCGGTGACTGGCGTGCCGTTGCCAAGCAGTCGTGCAAGAACTGCCACCAGGACCAGTACCAGCAGTGGAGTCTCAGCGCGCATGCTCCGAGCCCGGTCGCCTTGGGTCAGGCCGACCCGAGGGCTGCGAGCAAGCCGCTCTGTGGCGACTGCCACGGGAGTCACTACATGCCGGTCCTCAAGAACAATCCCAAGGGCAAGGCCGAAGTCCATGCTCAGGCGCAGCAGATGTGCGGCCGCGACGGCTGCCACGCTGACTACTGGGCGAACTTCAACGACTACTACCACGGCGCCGCCTACAAGAAGGGCGCCGATGATGCTCCTGCGTGCTGGACCTGCCATGGCACGCACGCAATCCTGAAGTCATCGGATCGCACAGCTCCGATGAATACCGCCAACCTTGGCGGAGAGAACGCATGTGGCACGAAGGGGTGCCACCAGGGTGCCGGCCCTGCGTATGCGTCGTACGCCCCGATGATCCACGGGCGCGACAAGATCGTGTCAGCGAACCCGCTCGTCAAGTTCCTGGCAATCGTGTTCAACCGCAAGTGAACACGTGCAGTCTCATTCCGCCGGTATCCGCCTACGTTCTTAGGGGGAAGCAGATGACCGATCGGCCCGGGACCACCTCCCGCCGACTGGCCAAGTTCGGTGCGCTTCTTTTCGTGGCTGCAGCGCTGTGGGCGCTGGGCACGACGAGCGCCATTGCCGCCGATACGACCGCCACAGCTCCGACCGTTATCCAGGAACTCCAGCAAGGACCGCTGCTCGCCTTCACCTGCAACGACTGCCACGCGTCGCTCGCGACGACCACGACGGTCGCTTCGGTGCAGGGCGTGAAGTTCTCGCACGGGTCGCACATGACCTACGACTGCACCGCGTGTCACCCCCGGTTCCCGCACACGCGTGCCGGCACCGAGATCCCGAAGGCCCAGCTTTGCTACAACTGCCACGGTCTTCGCCACAGCTCACAGGGCATCATCGCGGGCGATGCCTGCGACAAGTGCCACCCCGACAAGACCCGTGCCGACCTCGTGCCCGCGGACCACAAGGTCGCCGGCTACGCGGGCAAGGGTCATATCGCCCCCGCGAAGGCGGGACTCCGCACGAGCTGCATGATGTGCCACACGCAGGCGCAGTGCGACGCGTGCCACTTCGCCGCGAGCCCGAGGGTCTCGTGGGAGACCACGCTCAGCTACACGTATGACTCGGGCAACGGCTGCCTGTCGTGCCACAAGTCGCAACTGCCCCGCGTCACCGCACCGGTGACGGCGAGCAAGCTGGACGCCTCGGCGCACCGCACGCTCACCTGCGGTCAGTGCCACCTCGACTTCCGCTACGACGACAAGGGCGGCCGGACGAAGCTCTGGGATGTCAACGCCGGCCTCTCATGCGGCGCCGATGGGTGCCACCCCAAGGAGAACGACGCGTGGGCGAAGTCGATCCACGGCACGGCGGTCCTCACGGGCTCCGACATGACGGCGGCCACCTGCGGCGGCTGCCACGGCGGACACGACATCGAGCGGCTGAAGACGCAGGGCGCGAAAGACCGCCTCTACCTCTCGGGCGCCCAGACCTGTGCCGGTCGCTGCCACACGCACGACGCGGCCATTGCCAGCTATGCTGACTGGTGGCACGGCAGCTACTACAAGAAGGGTGCGCTGGACGCTCCGGCGTGCTGGACGTGCCACGGTGCGCACGAGACCGCGGCTCTGAAGGACCCGGCGTCGCTGACGAGCCCCGAGGTACTTCCCGCCACTTGCGGCGGCGGCAAGGCGAAGAGCTGCCACGGCGGTACGTCAGAGTCCTTCGTCGAGACGTGGAGAGCGCTGCCGCACAGCCGTCCGGCCGATGTGAAGAACAACCCGATCGTGGCACTGAAGACCAGCTTGTTCTCAGGTGGTCGATGAAGAAGGTGTTCGTGTGAGAGGCGTTCTGCGGATTCTGACAGTGCTGGCCGTCATCGTGGCGGCCAGCACTGCCGTTCCCGCGTTCGCTGCAACCACGCCGAGGGCCCCGATCGACCTGAACGCGACAGTCACGTCAGGCACCCAGTGCATGCCGTGCCACGCGACGATCGCGGGCGCCAAGACGCCGGGGCACATCTTCCAGCATGGCGCTCACATGACGCTGAGCTGCGATGCCTGCCACTGGGCCCCGGCGCACAGCGGCGGCGTCACCGTGAAGCCGTCGATGCAGTCGTGTTTCAACTGCCACGGCCTCAAGCACAACGGCACCGAGGTCGCGCGTTCCGACTGTGGCGCGTGCCACACGAAGACGCGTGCCGAGCTCGTGCCGGCCGACCACGTCACGGGGTACGCCGGCGCGCCCCACGGCGTTGACGCCAAGGCCGAGACGAATCGCTGCCTGCTGTGTCACACAGCCGCCTCGTGCGACGACTGCCATCTCCGCGAGAACGTGAGCACCCCGAAGACGCAGCCCGACTACATCCCGCTGCTTCCGAACAAGCCGCGCCGCACGCAACTCATCGTCGAACCGACCGGAACGGTCACGATCGGTCAGTGCATCGCGTGTCACCCCGACCTCGACAGCTTCCTGCCCGGGCGCGTGATCTTCGCGCACGCAACGCACCTTCAGAAGGCGTTCGCCTGCAAGGACTGCCACCGGTCCCTCGCGCACAACGCCGACGTGGTGTCGCGGCCGGACATGCCCTCTTGCTACCAGTGCCACGGCCTCACGCACGCCCGCCAAGGTCTCGTCGCGACCGAGCAGTGCGCGGACTGCCATCCCGCGGACTTCGTCCTGCGTCCCGCGGACCACACAGACGCCTTCGTGAGAAGCGACCACAAGACCGCGGCGAACACCTCACCCGAGCAGTGCGCGATGTGCCATCAGCCGGACTTCTGCGTCTCGTGCCACCAGGGTCGCCCGAAGACGCCCGGCGGCCCCGCGCGGCAGCGCGCCATCCCGGCGAGCCACACCAAGGCCGAGTTCCGTGTGCAGCATGGCAAGGACTATCTCGCACAGAAGGGCGCGTGCGGCTCGTGCCACGACTCGCCGTCGTGCGAGCGCTGTCACTCGACGTCCATGCCGCACCCCGCAGACTGGACGCGGACGCACGGTGTGGCGACCGACGTCAACGCGCAGGACTGCAAGGTCTGCCACACGGACCGGGAAACGTGTCAGGGGTGCCACCACAAGGGGCTGCGCGGCGCGGAGCTCGTCCTCGCCAACTGCGTGAAGTGCCACCCCGTGATGAAGACCCAGCCTGCCACGGACATCAAGGCGCCGGGCCTCGCCGAGCACGCCGTACACTTCATCGTGGCGGAGAAGAAGGGCAAGCCCTACAAGTGCGAGCAGTGCCATGTCGGGTTCGGATATACCGCCCTGAAGGCTGCTGGCACCAATGCTGCTGTGAACCGGGCGCACGACCTGAGTACGTGCTATGACTGCCATGGGGCGCTGGACTACAACAACGTGCTCATTGCCCCATACCCGGGCTACTCGCTCTGCATCCGGTGTCACCAGAACCTGAACCTCTAGGCGAAACGAAGCACTCCACCGGGCGCGTTCTCGGAGCCCGGACTCACTCGCGAAAGCAGGCACAATGTCAGACGAGCACGTCCAGGAGATCGCGCGCCCCGATCAAGAGGCCTCGCCCTTCGGCGCTGCCGACCTGCCCGTCGATCGGACGCTCAAGATCGCCATCTGGGTGGTGGCGGGAGCCCTTGCACTCGTCATCGCGTATCTCGGCTGGACCTACTTCAGCAACGCGAACCTCAAGAACACGCAGTCGCCCGCGGGCCGCGCGGTGGCCAACCTCGCGAAGATCGTCGAGCAGTCGCCGGGCAGCGTGAACGCTCGCGTGAAGCTGGCAGAGGCACTTATCGCCAACGACCAGCTCGATGAGGCTGTGGCGCAGCTCAAGGCCGGCCTCCAGATCGACAAGGAGAACGCATCCGCGCTCGTCGATCTCGGGCTCATCGCGATGCAGCGCCGTGAGTGGAAGACGGCGGAGAGCTACTGGACGGAACTCGTCGGGCTCCTGGGCAAGGCCGAGATGGCAGCAAAGGACCAGCGCCTCGCGGACGTCTACTACTACCTCGGCACGACGTATGTCGAGATGGAGAGATACGAGGACGCCGTCGCGAACCTCAAGAAGTCCATCAGCATCAAGCGGGACTCCTCGCCGGTGCACTACATGCTGTCGGTCGCGTACGCGCGACTGGACCTGCCGGAGATGCAGAAGCAGGAGCTCGAGATCGTCGTGGCCTTCGATCCGAAGACCGCTCAGGCGAACTACGACCTGGGGCTGCTCGCGCTCGCGTCCGGCGACAAGGCCCAGGCTGCGGAGTGTTTCCGCATCGCTGCAGACAACGCGCCGGAAGGGGTCACGCAGCCGCAGGACGAGCTGGACAAGCTCGGGACGGCCTCGGAGCACCTCGCTGCGGCGACTCGCCTCAAGGTGAGCGAGCCGAAGAGCGCGCTGACTGAGGCGCGCATCGCCGCCGCCCTCGATCCGGCGAGCGCGGACGCGGTCAAGCTCGTCGCCGAGCTGGCGGAGAACACCGATGACAAGAGCCGGGCGCTCAACGCCTGGCAGCGCTACCTCGAACTCGTTCCGAACGATCAGACGGCCACCGATGCGATCAAGAGGTTGAGCCCGGATGAGCAGTGATGATCTGAACAAGATGGTCCCGCCGGTTCCAAGCGGGCAGCGACCGCTGTCGACGAACGGCGCCATGGCGCGGCGCAGGCGCAACCGCGTCCTGCTGCTGACCGCGCTGAGCCTGTTGTTGGCGGTCCTGGCGTACTCGACCTACTACTACGCACAGAACAGGCGTGCGCCAACGATCCGGTTCACGACGGCGACCGCGAAGGTCGAGCCGCTGCAGTACCTCTACTCGTTCTCCGGCGCCGACGCCACCGCCATGAACCAGCCCACCGGCGTGGCCATCATCGGCAACCGGTGCTACGTGACCGACTACGCCTACCGTACCGTCCGCGTCTACACGCTGGCCGGCACGCACCTGTTCGACTTCGGGGCGATCAAGGACGGCAAGAACACGAAGATGAGCAGCCCGGTCCACCTCGCGGTGGGCCCTGACAACACGATCTGGATCACGGACCGCGTGCTGAAGCAGCTCTACGTGTTCGATCAGGATGGCAAGTTCATCAAGACGTTCCACCCCAACAACGATGCGTCCTACAAGTGGTCGCCGCTCGCGCTCGCGTTCGACAAGGCCGGCGACCTCTACGTGACCGACGTGGGCGACTCCGAGAAGCACCAGGTGCTCGTGATGGGCCCGGATGGCAAGGTCAAGGCGCAGTGGGGCTCGTCGCAGCAGGTCGTCATGTCGACCGACGCTCCGGGCAAGTTCTACTTCCCGAACGGTATCGCCGTCAGCGGCACCGGCAAGGACGCGATCGTCTACGTCGCCGACGGTGACAACCGTCGCGTGCAGGAGTTCAGCACGACCGGTACGTTCATCCGCATCGTCAACACGTCTGGCACTCCGCGCGGCATGACCTTGGACAAGCAGGGCCGTCTCTTCGTGGTCGACGCGCTCGCTCATCGCATCGACATGTACGATTCGAAGGGCGACATGCTCACGACGTTCGGGGAGAACGGGACCGGCCCCGGGCAGTTCAGCTTCCCGAACGACATCACATTCGACGCGCGCGGTCGCGCATTCGTCACGGATCGCAACAACGATCAGGTCCAGGTCTGGGGGCCGCTGGTCGCTGAGATCCCGGGCATCACCAGGGTCACTCCCGGCACTGCGTGGGTGCCGTTCCTGCTCGCGGCGCTCGCGGCGCTCGCGGCGCTGCTCGCGTCCCGTCGCCGTCGCCGCTTCGTCGTGATGCCGGACTTCGTCGAGAGCATGGTTGCCGCCGGCACGGTGGCGGCCATGGACCGAAAGCGCTTCCGCTGGGCCGACACACACGACGGCCATGCCGCGTACGACGGCCGAGTGGTCGACGACGTCGACCTCGGCGCGCTGATCAGTGGCGAGCCGCACTCGGACAGCGAGGCGCGCGCGATCCAGGCGAAGCTCGGCGTGACCATGGAGCAGGCGCAGGTCCTCGCGCTCGCCAAGTGGGCGCGTACGTTGTGCACCCAGGATGTGGAGCTCGCTCGCTATGCGGTGCGTCTCGGAGTGGACGTCTACGACCGCGACACGTGGCTCAAGAGGTTCGGCTCCAAGACGAAGTAGTGGCTGGCCCCGTCCAGCCGTTCGTCGCTGCTGGGCGGCATTGACAGAGCGGGGTGCACGGTCTAGCGTGAAGCCTGCGTAGGGCCATCGGCGTGCCGGTGGCCGGGCGTTCGCGTCGGCCGGCAATCCGTCACGGACGTCTTGACAGGACATTGAATACGCCTCCGAGCTCGGCGGACCTAAAGCGGTCGCGCCATGGACGTCGAGCCGGGGTGGCGCGGGAAACCGCGTCGCCTCCCGTTCGGAAAGGTGGCGTGCCGGAGACGGCCCCGACGGGGGTCGTTCTCGGTGCATGCACCCTAGGGGTAAGGGGCTACATATGTGAAAGAGAGACCGCAGATCAAAGGGCCAACGCGCCCTGCTGCGGTCTTTTCATTTTCACCCGTCGCGAAGGACACGGGAGACACGGAAAGGGATGGCGAAAGCGGGATGTCCTGAGAGGCGAGCCAACGGCTCGCAGGGACGGGAAACCAAGTTGCACGGCCTCTTTGACCGGCAAGAGAGAGGGAAGAGGAATGGCACAAGATAAGAAGCAGGGGAGGTTCGAGCTCTCGCGGCGTGACTTTCTGAAAGTCAGCGCGGCGGGTGCGGCTGCAGCGGCAACGCTGGACTGGGCTCCGGCACCAGCGATGGCCATCGAACTTCACGGGGCTGACACGGATGTGGTGCGCTACCACACCACCTGCCCGTATTGCTCGGCATGCTGCGGCCAGATCGTGGTCGTCGGCAACGAGACCCACGACGTGTACGACATCTACGGTGACGCTGCCTCGCCGATCAACAACGGCGGCCTGTGTTCCAAGGGCGCCGGCTCCTACCAGCTCGTGACGAACGCGCGGCGCCTTGGCGCCTTCACGGGGACGCACCCGGTCAACAGCGTGTTCGCGGCGAGGGCGGAGACTGGCGACGGTCTTGGCGGCGCGGCCGACTTCAGCAACGGCGTCGCGTATACCCGTCTCGGCAACGGCGCTTGGAGCGCGATCGGTCTTGACTACGCGATGGACCAGATCGCTGGGGCCCTGAAGACCGCACGGGATTCGCACCACGTGCCTGCCGCCTCCAACGGCTACAACAGCAAGGGTGTCGCGTTCCTCGGCAGTTCGCACATGAACAACGAGCAGAACTACACCTACCGCAAGCTCATCGCGCAGTTCGGCACCAGCAACGTCGAGCATCAGGCTCGTATATGACACTCGTCCACGGTCTCCGGTCTGGCGGCCGCATTCGGACGAGGGTCAATGACGAACAGCTGGACGGACATCGGGAACGCCTCGATGGTCCTGGTCTGGGGCGCGAACCCCAGTGAGAATCACCCGGCTTGCATGGCGCACATCAACGCTGCGCGCGCCAAGGGCGCATCGCTCGTAGTCGTCGGCCCGCGCAAGACCCGCACGGCACTGCAGGCTGATCGCTACATCAGGATCCGGCCTGGCACCGACATCGCGCTCGAGAACGCGGTCATCCGTGGGATCATCGCGAACATGGAAGCGCGTGACGTGGCAGACGCGGCTCGCGTGAAGTGGTTCGCGAACCTGAACCAGACGGCCAACGGGAGCTTCTACACCGATGGCGTGGTTCCGCTCGTCGTCACGGGCGAATCCCAGAAGCTGGTCGGGACGACCGCGAACTCCTTGGCGAAGTCAGGGGCGATCTCGGGATCCGTCACCGTGACCTCCTCTCCCGCGGGCACGACCTACGTGGAAGGCACGGACTACACCATCTCCTACACCGCGGGCACGATCGTGCGCATCGCGGGTGGCGCAATCACGGACGGCCAGACCGTCCTGGTGAACTACTCCGCCGGCAGCTACCTGAAGACCGACGTGGCGGGCTCCGCCAAATACTCGGATGCTCGCTTCCTGGTCAAGGCGGATGGTAGTGACTACGACCGAGACGCGACGATCAATACCGGAACGGCCGGCCAGATCTCCAACTTCCCCAAGAAGGCCGCGAACGTTTCGGCGGACCCGTACACGGTCTACAACCGCCTCAAGGCCCACGTGGCGCCGTACGACTCCGCGACCGTCGCGGACATCTGTGGCTGCACCACGGCGGACATCGACTTCTTGGTGAGCTCTCTGATCGCGAACGGCCGCTGCTCCAGTGCAGGCACGGGGGTCAGCGGTGCCGATTCTGACGCGGACCCGAGGATCACGGGGTACAAGGCCACGACGATCCTGTATGCGATGGGCATGACGCAGCACACCAACGCGTCGACCGGCATCAAGGGTTTCGCGAACATCCAGACGCTCATGGGCAACATGGGACGCGCCGGCGGCGGCATCAACGCGCTGCGCGGCATCCACAACGTCCAGGGCTCGACGGACATGGGTCTGCTCTACGGCAACATTCCTGCCTACTCGAGCAACCCGACGCTGATGACCAGTGGTCACGCGACCCCAGCCAGCAACGATGCGAACGCGTTCGGCAAGTACATGAACAGCCTCTGGGGCAACCCCTTGTCGGGGACTGGCGTCAGGGCGAGCATGGACAGCTCGTATGACGACGCATACGTCACCCAGGCGATGGGTCTCCAGCAGCGCGGGTTCTACAACATGACCAGGGCTTGGTTCGGCGATCCGGCGTGGGCGACCACGGGCCGCACCAATGTCAGTGGGATCTACGACCTGTGGCCCAAGAGCAACGGCGACGACCACATCACCATGTTCCGGCAGATGGCTTCTGGCGGCTACACGAAGGCCTTGGTTAGCTGGGGCCAGAACCCGGCCGTCACCGAGCCCAACCAGAGTGCGGTGCGTGCGGGTCTTCAGAACCTCGACACCCTGGTCGTCGTCGATACGTTCGAGACGGAGACGGCGGCATGCGATCGCAAGAGTGACGGCGTCACCTACCTGATCCCGGCGTGCTCGTACGTTGAGGAAGCGGGCAGCGTCACGAACTCCGCGCGCACGCTCCAGTGGCGTGAGCAGGCCACCTCGCCCAAGGGCAACAGCAAGCCGGACATGGAGTTGCTGCTCCGGCTCGCCTATGCACTGGACAAGCCTGCAGTGGACGCTTTCGCTCACCTCAAGGCGGAGTGGACCAGCAAGGCCTATTCTTTCACGAGCGCCTACGCCTCCCTGTACGGCCGCTACGGCTGGACCCCCGGCAGTGCCACGGCGTTCCAGGCGGTCACGTTCAGCGACTCGGATACGCAGGTCTGGACCGGCACCTCGACCACTCCGTCCGCTGCGGGCGTCACGCTCACCGCTTCGGAGGCGATCTGCGAGCGGATCTACCGCGAGGAGATGGCCCCGGTCGCTTCTGGCGGCACGCTGTGGATCTACACGGGTGCCTACAACAACGGGACGAAGATCTCACCGTCGGCGAGCGGGTACATGGCTTGGCAGACGGACAACGTCCACCCGAGCATCGGGAAGGTTCCCACCGACCCCACGCTGTGGTCTGGCGACGTCTGGCTGGTGCGCAACCGCGCCAAGAGCCGTGACAACCGCGATGGCAACCTGACCACCGGAACGAAGGCCTATGGTGGTTGGGGCTACTCGTGGCTCGTCAACCGCCGGGTGTTCTACAACAATGGCGAGATTCCCGGAGATGTGGCGGACTACTTCATGAGCCCGGACTCGGTCTCGAGGTTGTTCGTCAGCACGAACACTGGCACGCTCAACTACTCGCGCTGGTATCGCACGATCCACCAGCTGAAGGACATGCCGGACGTCTGCCTGCCGATGGTCGGTACCGTCGGGACTCCGACGGCCACCCACATCGTGCCGGGTCGCTTCCCGTCCTACACAGAGCCCTACGAGACTCCCAGGGCGGGCGACGCGACGTACATGGCGAAGTGGGGCCGCAACACGAAGGGCACGGCGCAGTGGGACCTGGTCAAGTCCAGCACCAACGTCGCTGGCAAGACAGCCGGATTCCCTGCTTCGGACTACCCGCTCGTTCTGACCACCATCCGGTGCGTCGAGCACTTCCAGGGCGGCCCGACCACCCGCAACAACTCGTGGAACATCGAGGCGGAGCCGGTGCCGTGGATCGAGATCAACTCGGTCGATGCGGCGAAGTACAACATCGTCGACGGCCAGTGGGTGAACGTCACCACCGCTCGCTCGAACTCCACCACCAACCAGGAAGGCCGTTCGCCGAACAGCACGGCTGGATGGGCGCGCGGATTCAAGGCTCGTGTGGGCGTCGGAATCAATGCCAACCAGCGCGTCGATGTTGGTGTGGTAGCGATCCCGTGGCACTGGGGCGACAAGGGTCTGTCGACCGGTTCGCGTGCGAACGACCTGTGCATCGATGCAGGGGATGCGAACTCGGTGATCCCTGAGTACAAGGCCTGTCTGTGCAAGATCGAGGGAATGTAAGGAGGTGGCATAGTGGCTGCTAACGAAATGGCAATCCTGCAAGAGATCGACAAGTGCGTTCGGTGTAACGGCTGTGTCATCTCCTGCAAGCGCACGTGGCACATGCTGGGGATCGTTCCCACGGATGATCTTCCTCACCAGAAGCTCGCCAAGAACCAGCGCGTGGTCATCAAGCCCCAGAAGCGCGTCGACATGGGCCCGTTCGTCCGGTTCAGCTGCTGGCATTGCGAGAATCCGCCGTGCGTCGGCCGGTGCCCGTTCAAGGCGATCCAGAAGAACACGACCACCGGTGCCGTGTGGATCGATCCGAACAAGTGCAATCCGGGCGGCACGAACGCGTCCGGCGTCACCTGCGTTCAGCAGTGCAAGATCGACTGCCAGCGCGGTGGCGTTCCGATGATCGGCGAGGGTTCTGACTACGCACCGACCGTTGATGGTGTGGTGCACGATTTCACCCTCAAGAAGGCGTGGAAGTGCACGCTCTGCACGGGTACGTACGTGGGTGCCCCGTACAAGGGCGCCGGCCTCGACGGCGACCTGCCGACCAAGACTCCTGCGGTCGGCGGCAAGTACCACTCGGACATCTATCCGTCTCGTGAGGTGCCCGAAGCCGAGCATCAGCCGGCCTGTGTGTTCACGTGCCCGGCGAAGGCCATGCACTACGACACCCGCGCGAACATCCTTGAGTACCTCCGCGACAGCGGTCAGGGGTGGAAGTCCGCATTCGGTGACGGCTCGATGTTCTGGGCCTCGCACAAGTTCACCGTCGCTCCGCCGAAGGCCGACCCGTTCGTGGAGGATCACATCTCGCCGATGCTCAGCAGCGTCCTTTCGAACCCGTTCGCAAAGGCCGCGCTCGCCCCGACGCTCGTCGCCGCGGGTGTGCTTGCAGTCATGGCTCGTCGTGCGAAGATGGAAGACGAAGTCTCAGTGGCAGGAGAGGAGCGGTGACCATGAAGAAGTTCGCCTGGATTCTCATAGCAGCTGCGCTACTCGCGGTCATCGTCGTCCCGACTGCGGCGTTCGCGAACAACGGTCCGCACGGTGGCTATGTCGCTGACACCGACATGTGCGCTGCGTGCCACCGCGCTCACACCGCGCCGAGCTCGCTCACGTGGACGGACAACCAGGGTGGCCAGAAGAACGCCCTTCTGATCACCGACTCCGCACAGACCTATCTGTTCTGCCTGGCGTGTCACGATGCCGGCGCTCAGGGTGCCGACACGAACGTCGTCGATGGTGTGTACGAGGGCACTGCCTTCGGAACGAACAACACCGACATGATCTCCGGCGCGTTCGGTCGCGAGGATGCGGACAACCCCGGCGCCCTCTACGACCCGCACGGCAAGGCGGTCACGTCCACCCACCTGATGAACGGTCAGTCGTGGGGTGCCTATGGCGGCGGTCTGTACGGTTCGAAGGCCTCGGCTGACGCTACCGGGAACGATCCGGCGCTCTATGGCACCGGTGCCAAGATCGTCATGGACTGCACGACCTGCCATGACCCGCACGGCTCGTCCAACTACCGCCTGCTCAAGGACTCCGTCTACGGCGTCGCAGTCGGCGGCTACGACGGCACCGCGGTCGGTACCGACCCGTTCGGCCATGCATACAGCGCAACGAACCCGAAGCCGACCCCGTACGTCGTGTCCAACGAGACGGGCTTCCCGCAGGGCGGCTTCCAGCTTCACGTCTCGTACGCAGGTACGTACGACCCGGACTACACCGTGGCCCAGTACGCCAAGGCTCCGGCGGACGACGTGAGCAAGGGCATGACGAACTGGTGCGCGGGCTGTCACACCGCATACATGGTGGGCTCCGAGACGAGCACCTACAACGCCGCTGACGGCGCTGGGTTCGTCACGCGCCATCGTCATCCGATGAACGTTCGGATGGATCAGTACACGGGCTACACGCCGCTGGTACTGGATTCTGGTCTGCCTCTCGCGCACGATGCGAGCGAGACCGCGAACGATTCGAACGACTGGATCGACTGCATGACGTGCCACAACGCGCACGGTTCGACGGCGGTCATGACCGGCTTCGCTGTGAACTCGCAGCAGGTCGGCGAGAACGTCATCGGCTTCGCCGCTCCGGACAGCGCACTGCTCAAGATGGACAACCGCGGCGTGTGCGAGGCCTGCCACAACAAGTAGGCCGCAAGCGACCGGGACCCGCTCGCGCGGGCACCGCACGCGCGGAAGGCGTGACGAGGAAGGGCCGGGGAGACGATCTCCCGGCCCTTCCCTCGCGTTTGCGGTACGGTTCGACGTGAAGGATCCGACCCTGGTCGCGCCGCAAGGAGGTGTCGAGTGACGAGCATCCGTTCCCGAGCCGGTCTTCCGGCGGCGCTGGCGCTCGCTTTCGCGGTCTTCCTGGCGATGATGCTGGTCCTTGCCGGGCGGCTTGACGACTCGGGGTTGACGCTCGCGCTGGTCGCGGGCACGGTCGTTGCCTCTCTCATCGTCGCTGGCCGCCCGATCAAGGCCTTCCGCACAATGTCGAACGACTCGCGTGCCTCGGCGTTCGCGGGCGGCGCGCTTGCCTTCTTCGCATCGCCGGCGATCATCGCCGCCGCACGCATGTCGGATGCTCCCGCCGGCTCGGTGGTCGTGTTCTGGATCGCCGGGGGATGGTCGGCGATCGCTGCAGCCACCGCCGCACTGCTCGCGTGGCGTTCGGGACGAAGCAGCGGGGTGTTGCTCTCCGTCGCCGGAGGCGCTGCGGCTCTCGTTGGCACAGCCGCTGTGGTCGCCAACTGGGAGCGGCCCTCCTCCTTCTCGCCCCTCGTGCGCTTCCCGATGCAGGAGATGGCCATCCTTGGCGCAGGTGCGCTCTTCGTGGTCGGCGGGCTCCTATTGCTGAGCGCCAAGCGCTCGTCAGGCCTGTCCGGCACGCTTGTCGCCGGCTCGGCTTCTGCGGGTATCGCCGCCGTTGTCTGGTTCCTGCTCGCGGACCCTGCCCGCGCGCTCGCCTCCATCGGCGAGCTTCCCGTGCAGGTCGCTATCGCGGCGATCGCCTGGGGGGCCCTGTGCGCGCTCCTCCTGCCCGCGCTCGACGGACCGGGTCTGCCGTCCGCGGCCGCGTCGATGGCGGTCGCTCCAGTCCTCATCTCGGCTCTGACCTGGGTAGAGCAGGCCGCCGGCGTCGCGGGTCCGCAGCCGTTCATCGTCAGCGGTGTTCTCGCCGGGTCGGTGGTCGCACTGCTCTCGGCGTTGGTGTTGCTCGTGTCGGGCCGGGTAGTACCGCCGGTTCGGCGTCCGCTCTGGCTGACCGTGCTGGCCGCTGTCCCGTTGGTGGCTGCGATCGTCGCGCTCTTCCTGCCCGCGCTCACCGCCGCGGTTGACGTCGACAGCGCGCCGGCGTTCTTCAAGGGTTCGTGGACCATGCCCGGGCTCGAGTCGGTTGCGGCTTGGGTGGCGGTCGCGCTCGCCGCGGTTCTCCTCGCCGCCGTGTTCGCGGCTCGCACGGGCGTGCTCCCGTTCGTCGGCGCAATCGCCTGCATGGCGTGGTTCATGCTTCGCGATGTACCGACGCATGTCCTCAACAACTGGCTCTCGCCGGCCGTGCAGTCCTACTACGGCACCGAGTACGGTTCGATCTCGTTCACAGCGGTCCTCAACCCACCTATGCTGTTCGCAGTCACTGCTGCCGGTGTCGGGTTCTTGGCGCTGGCCGTCGCGGGCTTCGTCTCTCGCAGGCCTGCTCGCCCCAACCCGGTCATCGACAGCACCACGGAGGTCTGATCTCTCAATGAACCGTCGCATCGGTCTGCCGCTCTTCACCATTGCCGCGTCGGTGCTCCTGCTCTTCACGCTCGCCGGGTGCGGGCAGAAGACGGTGCGCGTGGAGACGGGAGAGCGCATCGTCTGCACGTACGGCGAGGTCCTCACCGACACGGTCAAAGCCATCGAGGTTCCGGTCGCCAAGGTCGACAAGTACGGCATCGTGAGCAAGACGGTGACGTGCGAGCTCCATCGCCGCCTCGAAGTTCTCTACGCGGAGGCCCAGACCGCGATCGCTGCGGGCGACCTCGAGACTGCCAAGATCAAGCTTGCGGAGATCGTGAAGGCGGACTCCTCATTCCGGAAGGCGCAGGAACAGCTCGACGCGATCGAGGCGGGCAAGACGCCCGCCAAGGACACGAACACCGCCATCTCCCCGGCAGAGACGGGCACGAATGCCGGCACCAACACGGGCACGGGCACGACCGGTGGAAGTGGCGAGTCCGAGCCCGAGCCGATCGGACCGGTCGCCAGCCTCAAGCCTTGGGTGCCCGATAGACTCACCGGCTACACCGCCACCCCGATCATCGCGGACGTGTACACACTGACGCGCGAGTACAAGCCAGGCCCCTCGAGCCCTGTGGACTCGCTCGTCATCGTGGTCGAGCAGTACGCCAATGCTGCGGACGTGAAGAGCGCCATAGCGAACTCGATCGGCTCCGACTACTCCGAGAACGCCTCGAATGCCACGGTCGAGGGTCGTGCGGTTCGCTTCGGCACCGACGGCCACCGGTTCGCCACGGTCGCCTGGGGTGAGGGCGGGCTCCTCGTGGTGATCGAGGGGGGTTCGGAGGCCGGATCGCCTGAGAGACTCAAGAGCCATCTGTTGTCGCTGGTCGCCGAGATCGTGAAGTGACGTGGACAACGGCTTCGAAGACGATCTCGTGGAGCCGGAAGAGCATCCGGGCCGCCGTGAGGCGGTCCAGCGCCGCAGCGAGTTGCGCCTGGAGCGCGTCCAGGAGCGCCGGCGGCAACTGATTGCATCGGCGCCGTGGATCACAACGGTCGTGTTCGGAGCGGCTGCGCTGGTCGCGATCGCAGGCTACTTCGCCTCGGCAGTGGTCTCCGCTGTCCTGCCGGCCGCGCCTGCGCCTACGGGGCCGCGCCTGCTCATCCAGAGCACCTTCCGCTCCCAGGACGCCACCTCGTCCCAGCCCACGGGCGTTGCGCTTTCGGGCGACCGGCTCTATGTCGCGGATCCGGTCCGTCGCGTGGTGGATGTCTACTCGCGCGACGGAAGCCACGTGGCGACCATCGGCGCCGGGGTTCTCGACGTGCCGGTGTACGTTGCCGTCGGTCCGGTCGACGGACGAGTGTACGTGTCGGACCGGGGGCTCGGCACAGTCGAGGTCTTCGCGTCCGACGGCACGCCCTTCGGCGTGCTCGATCCGGACGGGCTGAAGGCGCGCGAGACCACGCCCGTCTCGTGGCGTCCCCTCGGGCTCGCGTTCGGGTCGAACGGCACGCTCTACGTGGCCGATTCGTCCGATGAGGCGCACATCGCCGTGTACTCGGCGGCCGGCAGCAGGATCGGCACGATGGGCGCGGACGTCCCCCCGGGGCGCAGCGGTCGTCCGCTCGCGTTCCCGAACGGGATCGTCGTCACCTCAGACCAGGTGATCGTGGCCGACAGCAACAATGGGCGGCTCGTCTACTTCACGCGCGATGGGGTGTACCTGCGGGCCCTGATGGTTGGCGGCATGCCGCGCGGGATCGCCACGCTTGAGGACGGCGGTCTGCTGATCAGCGACGCAGCGTTCGGCGATCTCGACGCCTATGACGCTGAGGGTGAGGTGGAGGCTACTCTCGCACACGTCGGTGTGTGGGGATCGATCCTCCAGGCACCCGCTGGAGTCGCGGTGGACCCTGACGGGCGCATGTTCGTCGCGGACGCCGAAACGGGTGAGATCGCGGTCGTCACCGTGACCTCGACACCGGACGCATCGGTGTCTGAGACAGCACAGTCCCGGAGCTGGATCCTCGTTGTGGCGATCACCTGCGCGCTCATCGCTGTTGCTGCCGCGTATTTCGGCATCTCCCGCGCTCGCGCGCGTACACGCGAGGGCGAGACGGGGTTATAATCGCAGCGCTGGTAAGGGTCGGCCGACGCGAGGGGTGAGGGCTGCCGCGTGACCGCATCCATGGGGGCTGGCCGCACGCGTGCGCTCCGGTAAGGCGCAGCGGGCTGTATACCCATGGGATCGGGATCGTGCATGGAGCCTGAGCGTTCCTCGCGGCCGTCGGCACGACGAAAGGACGGACACAAGCACCGCGTGCAATTGACCCGGTTCATACGCGGGCTCGTCCGAGCCGCTGCGGGTGCTTTCGCCGCAGCGGCATTTGGCATTGCCACGAGTGCTTTCGCCGCACTGCCTCCGCATGTGCCCCTCTCAGCTCCCACCGACTCCTGTGCGATCTGTCATCGCGTCCACACCGCGAACACGTCGCAGTCGTTCCTGAGCACTCCAACGATGGAGATGACGGGTTCCTCGCTGCTGCTGTCCGATGATCCGTCTCGCGGCGATATCACCCTCTGCTACGCCTGCCACGGCGTCGGTCAGCTCGGCAGCAACTCCGATGTGCAGAGTGCCTTCGAGGGCTCCTCGGTGCACACGATGACGCCGGGGACGGCGCCATACGGTCCAAGCCCCCTGTACTGCTCCACCTGCCACGACCCGCACGGCACGGACCGCACGGTGGGGAACTCGCCGTACCCGCGCCTGCTGCGCTCGTTCGAGGCGTCCACGACGCCGGTCTTCTCGGGCGAGGCGTACTGCGCGACGTGCCACACGACTGCGTCGATCGCCCAGGAGAAGGAGCATTGGAGTGGCCTCGCGGTGTACGCGAAGACCGCCCACTTCAGCGCGATGGCGATGCCGACTTCGGGCACGCAGATCCGCTGCTCGCGGTGTCACGCGCCACACGGCAGCAGCGTTGCTCCGCTCCTCGTGAGCTCCATCGTGCCGACCTCGGTCGTGGACACCTTCACCGTGACGGCTGACGACCGCACCTTCTGCGCCGCGTGCCACCCGACATCGGTGGGCAGTTGGGAAGGCACCGCCACATACGACCTCTCATCGCACGCGATCTCCTCCGTCACCACGACCATCAGCGCGCGCTGGGTGCCTGCGGGCAAGCGCAAAGTGGGCGAGTGCCAGGTGTGCCACGCGCCGATGGGTCGCGACGACGGCACCGGCAATCCGGTCCCCAAGTTGCTCGACGCGGCAGGTCGCAAGCTCTGCGACGCTTGCCACGCAGCAGGCGGCGTGGCTTCCACGGACACGTCGTCGCAGGCGCGTCCCATCAACGGCACGCAGACCCTGGTCGCGCTGTACGACTCCACGATGTACGGATCGCGCGGCATGCTGTATGGCGGTCGCGCTGCTGTCGGCACGCTGGCGGGTCCCCGCACGGTGAACCTCCCCGCGGGTTCCGGCTCGGCTGCGGCTGGCGACATCGACGGGGATGGCGTGCCCGAACTCGTCGTCGCATCCGCTACCGACCCCGAGGTCTCCATCTGCCAGCGGGATCCGCTCTCTGGGATCGTGACGACGCTGACTGTCGCTGTCCCGAGCGGGCTGTCGACGCGGTTCGTCGCCGTCGCGGATGTTCTCGATCCGCTCACGTATGCCGCTGTGCCGGAGATCGTGCTCGGCGACAGCAACGGCGACGTTTCGATCCTCGAATTCGACGGGACCTCACTGCTGCTCGTCGACGGCCCCCGCGACGTTCCCGGTGCGAGCATCACAGGTCTCACCACGGGTAATGTCACCGGCACCGCTCTCGCCGAGGTCGTCGCGACGTTCGACAACGGCACGCTGCTCGTCATCGGTGACGACGGCGCGCACGGTGTCGACACGGTCAGCACCAACATCGGCGGCAGCCCGGTCGCGCCTGCGGTCGGCGACCTGTGGGCGGCAACGGCTGCGAACGACATCGCCGTGTGCGACGACGTGGCCGCGACGGACAACGTGCGCCTTTTCGGTGTCGACGCAGGGGTGATATCCCAGCTCGGCGCTCCCTACACGGTCACCCCGACATACGGCAAGGCGCGTGCGGCTGTCGCAGCCGAGCTGCTGACTTCGATCGGCCCGGCATCCAAGCCCGAATTGGCAATCGCCTTCTCGGATGCGACGACGGGCAACTCCAGCATCGTGGTGGTCCCGCAGTCCACGACCGTGTCCGGCCTGGACACCGCTGCCGCCGTCTCGATCGCACCGGGCACCGCCACGGTGACCCGCTCGCTCATCGCGGGCGACGTGGACGGCGACGGCGCGGTCGACCTCATCGCGGGCAATGGCGGCCGTCCGTCGTATGACGCGACCACTCGTGCGCCATCCGTGCAGATCTGGCGCGCGAACGCCGGGAGTACCGACTTCGTCGCTACTCCCGAGGAGCACTTCGCGGGCGGTACCGAGATGGGTGCCAGCGTTCCGGCGCTCGTGCTCGCCGACCTCGGTCCCATCTTCCCGTCGCGTCATCCGATGGATGCCGGGACGGGGTCGCACAACTCGACCGAGACGATCTCCGCCGTCCGCCACGTGACGTGCTCGGATTGCCACAACAGCCACGAAGCCGTCGCTGCCGTCACCGCCGCACCGGCGATCCAGGGTCTGCTCAAGGGCGCGTGGGGCGTCAGCGTGAGCTACAGCGGTGGCGTGCCGACCTTCGGAGCGACTGCCCGGGCGACCAAGAGCTACCAGGTCTGCTTCCGCTGCCACGGCCAGAGCGGCGTGGCAGCGCAGTTCGATCCCGCGAACGCGTCCATGCACGCGGTGGTGCAGGACGCCGCTACTTCCACGGTTCCCGCGGAGACGTTCGTGAACGCGAGCGGCTGGACGGCGGCGTCGGTTCTCTACTGCACCGACTGCCACGGTGACGACGGCGCGGCACCCAGCCAGGTGAAGGACCTCCACGAATCCGCCTCCGCCCCACTGCTCCGCTCGCCCTACCTGGGCGCGACGCCGAACAACGCCGACGCGCTGTGCTACACGTGCCACAAGTTCGGAGCGTATGCCGACGGCAGTGATGCGACCGCGGCCGCTGCGAGCTACTTCGTGACCTCGACGCTCACGAACCTGCACCCGCTGCACGTGAATACGCTCGCCAACGGGGGCCAGGGCGTCTCGTGCGCTGCCTGCCACGTGAGCCACGGCTCGGTCACGAACCCCGCTCTGCTCCGCGACGATATCGGGTTCGTCGCCGGCGGTCTGCCCCACAGCGGGTCGTGCACCAACACCTGTCATCCGGCGGCGCCGACGAGCACACGGACGTGGCCTGGTCCGTAGGCTGCGGCAACACGGACGCATCAGAGTCCAGGGCCCGGCGATCCGCCGGGCCTTCGTGTCGCGCGGCAGCCGATCACGCCCGCACGCGCGGTCATAGGCGTAGACTTGGGCACGGCGCGCGCGCACGTTCGCGTTCGCAGGGTAGGGACGTCGCCTCAGCGGAAAGGCATCGATGGAGGACCAGACGAGCGTCGCGGACCGCGGCGACGCGTCCAAGCTCATCGCACAGATCGAGCGCGAGCGTGGCCTCGATCTCTCGCACTACCGGCTCTCCTACGTCGAGCGAAGGCTCGGCACCCGTCTGCGGGCGCTCGACATCCCGACCTATCGGCAGTACGCGGCCTATCTCTCGGAGCATGCCGAGGAGTACCCGCGGCTCCTCGACGCAGTGACCGTCAACGTCACGGACTTCTTCCGCGACCCGCCGGTATGGAAGATCGTGCGCGACGAGGTCCTTCCCGCTCTGCTGAAGCACAAGGCATCGTGCGGGCAGCGGGTCATCCGCGCCTGGTCGGCCGGGTGCGCCACAGGGGAAGAGGCCTACTCGATCGCGATGGCGTTGACCGCCGCGATGGGCGACAGGGCGGACTCGTACATGTTCAGCGTGACCGCCACAGACCTCGATCCTATCGCGCTCCGAAGCGCCGAGACCGCTGAGTACGACTTCGCGAAAGCCGAGCACATCCCGCCGCACGATCGGATGCGCTTCATCGACGTCGAGGACAGGCGATTCAAGATCCGTCCCGAGATCCGCGAGCACGTTCGCTTTCGCAAGTTGAATCTCTTCGTGGACGAACCACCGCTCTCTCTCGATCTGATCATGTGCCGGAACGTGTTCATCTATTTCTCGCGCGAGCAGCAGGCGCGCATCACGGGAGTCTTCCACCGCGCGCTCGCACGCGGCGGCTATCTCGTGCTCGGCCGGACCGAGAAGATGCCCGCCGAATGGGCGTCTTCCTTCGAGCCGGTCTCGTCGAAGGAACGGGTCTACCGAAAGGCGTGATGTTCGGACCGGCACGCGTTCATCACCAATCGCTCATGTTCGCGCTGCACGAATACCGATGAACAAAGAGTAGAATCTGGATGGGGTGTGGCAGGGTCGAGCGCACGGTGCGCTCACCCGCTCGTGAGGAGGGGTCGCAAGGTGGCGCAGCGCAGCACCATCAAGGTCGAGGAAAGCCTCGCGCGTACGTTCCTCGTGCAGACGTGGCTTTCGATCGGGCCCGCCGTGTTGGCGGGCCTCGTCGTGACAGCCATCATGGCGTTCCTGCTTCTGGAACCCGACCCGATCAAGGTCATCATCATCGTCGTTGTCGGCGGCTTGATCATGGGGACAGCCGCTCTCTTCGGGCAGCGCGCATACCTGCGCGTCTTCTCGTCTCGCATCCTCGAGCCGCTGGACGAGGTCGGCCGCGTGATGACGAAGGCCGGCGAGGGCGACCTCGCGGTGTGCGCCGCCATACACCGGCCCGATGAGATCGGCCTGCTCACCGACGAGTGCAATCGGCTCATCGAATCGCTGGCGTTCATCGCTCACGGCGTGCGTCGCTCCTCCGAGTCCGTGGCCGCGGCCGCAACTGAGCTTTCGGCTTCGTCGCAGGAGATCAGCGCATCCACCATGGAGATCTCGAACTCGGTCCAGCAGATCGCACACGGTGCCGAGTTGCAGTCTCGCAAGGTCGAAGAGACGACGTCGGCCGTGGGAGCCATCAGCGCGACCATCGCTGCGGTGACCGACCAGGCCGTGGAGGCGAGCCGCATCAGCGGCGACGCCGCGCGTCAGGCCGACCACGGCCGCGCTGCCACCGACGAGGCCGTTGTGAAGATCGGCGAAGTCCAGGTCGCGATCGAAACGCTGGCCGCCTCGGTCGAGCTGCTCGGTCGCCGGAGCGATGAGATCGGCAAGATCGTCGACGTCATCACCTCGATCGCGGACCAGACCAACCTGCTGTCCCTGAACGCCGCGATCGAGGCCGCACGCGCCGGCGAGTCCGGCCGCGGGTTCGCAGTCGTTGCCGAAGAAGTCCGCAAGCTCGCCGAGGGCTCCGGCAAGGCCGCGGAGCAGATCGGCGAGCTCATCAAGGAAGTACAGCACGAGACCGCCAAGGCGGTCCGCCTCATGGAGGTCGGACAGCGGGAGATGGCGATCGGCACGGACGTCGTCGGTCGCGCCGGCTCCACCCTCATCGAGATCGACGAAGCGGTCCGGCGCACGGCGCAACTCGCTGACAAGATCGCCGAGCAGATGACCGAGAGCCGCGAGCGCACCTCGGCGGTAGACCGGGCCATGCACGACATCGCCTCGGTGGTCGAGGAGAATGCGGCGGCGGTCGAGGAGACCGCAGCCGCCGCCGAGGAACAGACCGCATGCATGGAGGAGATCTCGTCCTCCGCCGCGGACCTGGCCGACATGTCGCACCAGCTGGAGGAATCAGTGCGGCGCCTGCGGCTCGAGGGCGATTCCGCGTGAGCGACCTCGGCCGACAGTACGTGCTGTTCCACGTCGGCTCGGAGGAGTACGGCCTTCCGATCTCGTGCGTCAGCAGCATCATTCGCTACGAGCACGTCACTCCTGTGCCGCGCGCTCCGCGCGCCGTGCAGGGTGTCATCGACCTTCGCGGCCGCGTCATCCCGGTCGTGGACCTGGGCAAGCGGCTCTTCGGCATCGAACTCGCTGAAACGCCGCGAACCCGGATCATCGTGACCGAGAGTGACGGCGGCGGCGAGATCGGTCTCGCCGTCGATAGCGCGAGCGAGGTCGCGACCTTTCTGCCCGACGAGCTCATGCCGACGCCGTCGTCCGTGATCGCGCCTGACATCGCCGACGCATTCGCGGCGGTCGTTCACCTCGAAGACCGTCTCGTGATCCTGCTCGACCTTGACCGTATCCTGCCGCGCGCCGAGTACGAGATTCCCGGCGCCGACGACCCGGAGGAGGAGCGCTAGATGCCGATGACCATCCTCGTGGTCGATGACGCGGCCTTCATGCGCATGATGATCCGCGACATCCTCTCGAAAGAGGGCTATCGGATCGAGGAGGCGGTGAACGGGCGGGACGCGGTCGAGAAGTACGAGGAGGTCTCGCCGGACCTCGTCACCCTCGACATCACCATGCCTGAGATGAACGGCCTCGATGCGTTGAAGGTCATCCGCGAGAAGGACCCGGCGGCTCGCGTGCTCATGGTGAGCGCGATGGGCCAGCAGCAGATGATCGTCGACGCGCTTGAGTCCGGCGCCATGGACTTCCTCGTGAAGCCATTCCAGCCCACCAAGGTGCTGGAGACCGTGAAGAAGTGCCTCGCCTCAGACGCCCGCTGACTGGCCCCTAGGGAGCACCGTGGCGGACATCCGGGTACTTGTCGTCGACGACTCAGCGCTGGTGCGGCAGATACTGTCGCGCGTGCTGAGTGACGCGCCCCACATCGAAGTGGTTGGTACGGCTCGCGATGGCGTCGGCGCCATCGAGGCCGTGCGCTCGCTTGCGCCGGACGTCGTGACACTCGACATCTGCATGCCGGTCATGGACGGCCTCGAGGCTCTCCGGCGCATCGTGCGCGAGTCCGACGCCCGCGTGATCATGCTGAGTTCGCAGGACGACTCCGACACCACGTTCAAGGCGCTCGAGTCGGGCGCGATCGAGTTCATCTCGAAGCCGCGCGAGGGCCTTGCGACCGTCGCGGAGCGGTTCGGCGCAGAGTTGGTCCGAGCGGTTCGCACTGCCTACGCCATCTCCCCGGCCAAGCGCGAGGCAGCTCCACCCCCAGATGCGCCGCTCAGCTTGGTGCAGCCCCCGGAGGCCGGGGATCCCGAGCATCTCGTTGTGGTCGCCGCGTCCACCGGCGGTCCGCTCGCTCTGGAGCGCGTCTTTTCCGGCCTGACCGCAGAGCCCAAGGTCGCCTATCTCGTCGTGCAACATCTCCCCGCGGGCTTCTCCGCCTCGTTCGCCGCCAGACTGAGCCGCATCGCAGGCTTCCCGGTCGTAGAGGCCGAGGTCGGCATGCGCGTGAAGGGCGGCTGCGGCTACGTGGCTCCCCACGGCACGCACATGCGCATCAAGGGCGCGCCGGGTACCGGGGCGCGCATCGAACTCGTCGACGGTCCGACCCTGCACGGGCTCAAGCCGTCGGCCGACCCGCTCTTCGAGAGCGCTGCGAAGGCCTTTGGCAGCAACGTGACGGGCGTCGTCCTGACCGGCATGGGCACCGACGGCGCCTATGGTCTCTCCGTGATCGGGCAGGCCGGCGGCCAGACGATCGCCCAGGACGAGGATACGTCGGTGGTCTGGGGGATGCCGGGCAGCGCGGTTCGTCTCGGCGCCGCCAGAGTCGTCGCGCCCATCGACCGCATCGCATTCGAAGTGCTGCGGACGCTGCGGAACCGGGGGGTGGCGTCGTGACCGACGGCATGGACATGGAGTCCTACCGGGAGGTCTTCCTCTCGGAGAGCGCCGAGTACTTGCAGGGCATCGTTGATGCCCTGCTCACGCTCGAGTCCGATCCGGAAGACCTCGAGCCGGTCGAAGCGGTCTTCCGCGCGGCCCACAGTCTCAAAGGAATGTCCGCGACGATGGGCTACGAGCGCACCGCGAACTTGACGCACACCATGGAGAGCCTCATGGACACGGTGCGCAAGCGCGAGCAGCCGGTGACGGGCGACCTCATCGACCTCGTGTTGCGCGCCACCGACACCCTGCGCGACCTCATCAACCACGAGGCGTCCTCCGGGCCCGACGTCGACCCCGAGTTGCTGGTGCAGGAACTCCGGGAGCACACCGATCTCGCGAGGCAGAGCGCGGCGGCTGCGGCGCCTGCCGTACCGACCGCGGAGGCCGCGACTCCGGGCGGCGTGTCCCTGAAAGTCCAGCTCGACCCGTCGACACAACTCGCGCCCGTGCGCGCGTACATGGTCCTCAAGCGCCTCCGGCAGCTCGGCGAGGTCACCGGGACCGAGCCGTCAGAAGTCGACATCGATGACGGCAGGTTCGATGGCTCGTTCGTCGTGCACGTTTCGACCGAGCGGCCCGCCGGGAAGCTCGTCGACGCGGTGCTGGGCATCACCGACGTGATCGCCGCGAGCGAGGTCGACCGCGCACCCGCAGGTGCTGGCCCGGGGGCTTTGCCGATCGTGGAAGCGCCCGAGTCGACCGCAGACGCGGTCGTGGCCTCCCACCCGCCGGCAGTGGGGGCGGACCGCGACGCGGCATTCGGCCGGGCCGCGAAGGCCGTGCCGAAGCTCGCGGACACGCAGACCGTGCGTATCGCGCTCTCGCACCTCGACACGATGGTCGATGTGATGGGAGAGCTCGTCATCGCGCGGAGCCGTCTCGAGAACCTTGCCGCGCGCTACGACGACCGCGAGCTCTCGGACGCGCTGAGCGAAGTGCACAGGATCTCGGCCGACCTCCAGCGCGAGGTCATGGCCACACGCATGGTCCCGGTCGGGAACATCTTCAACAGATTCCCGCGCATGGTGCGCGACCTCGCCCGGGACCTCGGCAAGGACGTCGTCTTCGACATCGACGGGCTCGACATCGAGCTCGACCGTACGGTGCTCGACGAGATCGTCGAGCCGCTCGTGCACCTGCTCCGCAACTCCATCGACCATGGACTCGAGCCTGCCGCCGATCGCATCGCCGCGGGCAAGTCCGAGCGCGGCCGCGTGCGTCTGTCAGCCGCCCGCGAGCGGGACCGCGCGCTCGTGACGGTGGCCGACGACGGTCGCGGCATGGACGTCGAGCGCATCTGGCAGGCAGCGTGCGACCGCGGGCTCGTGACCGCGACTCAGCGCGACGAATACACCGAAGACGAGGTTCTGCTGCTCACCTGCACGCCGGGCTTCTCCACCGCCGCGATAGCGACGAAGGTGTCGGGGCGTGGCGTGGGCATGGATGTCGTGCGGGCGAAGGTCGAGCAGCTCGGCGGTGAGCTTTCCATTCGGTCCCGCCCGGGCTCGGGCACCGAGTTCGTGCTCGGCCTGCCGCTCACGCTCGCGATCATCCAGGCGCTGCTCGTGCGCAGTTCGGGCCAGATCTATGCGATCCCGCTTGGAGCAGTCACCGAGGTGCTCGGCTGCGACGACCTGCCCGTGGAGACCGTGGACCTGCACCCCGTACTCACGCTGCGTGACGGCCGGGTCATCCCGCTCGACGCGCTGGATGATGTCGTGGGGCTCGAACAGAGGGAAGGCTCATCGCTCCGTAGCCGCTATCTCGTCCTGCTCGAGTGGGGTGAGGCGGCGCGAGCGCTCGGTGTGGATGGGCTGGTGGGACGGCAGGAGATCGTTATCAAGCCGCTCGCGGGGATGTTCGCGGGCGTTGCCGGATTGAGCGGCGCGACCGTGCTCGGCGACGGCAGCGTTGCGCTCATCCTCGATCCGAGGGCACTGTTCGCGAGCGTGGAGGGACCACGATGAGGATCGACCGTCTCACCGAAATGCAGATCGACGCGCTCCGCGAGACGGGGAGCATCGGCGCGGGCCACGCGGCCACGGCGCTCTCGCAACTCGTCGGGCACTCGGTGTCGATCGACGTCCCGACTCTGGAAGTCATCGGCATCGGGGACGTTCCTCAGCTCTTTGGCGGTCCTGAGGCGCTGGTGGCGGCGGTCCACATCAAACTGCTCGGCGACCTCGGCGGGAGCATGTTGTTCATGGCCGAGCGCTCCGCGGCTCTCGCTCTCGTCGATCTGATGCGCGCACGGCCCGTGGGCACCACGCGCACGTACTCTGCCGACGAGGAGGCGCTGTTCTCGCACGTCGCCTCGATCCTCATGTCCGCGTATCTCGCGGCGATCGGCCGTCTTGCGGACCTGAGCCTGCTGCCCGCCCGTCCCTCGTCGGCTCTCGACATGGCAGGAGCCCTCATGGAGGCGGTCACGTCGGCTGTGGCGCAGTTCGCGGACGTGGCGCTTCTGTTGCGCACACGCTTTCACGAGGCCGAGACGTCGGTGGACGGCTACCTCTTCTTCCTGCCCGACCCCGATTCCCTCGAGGTGTTGCTCGGGCGTCTCGGTGTCGCGTGATCGGCAGCCGATGAGCGACAGGATCCTCGAGATGGGCCTCGACCCGGACCACGTCGTGGTCGGCGTGGGGGAGTCCGCTGTGGGCAGGCACCCCGATGTCCTGGTCACGCAGGCGCTCGGCTCCTGCGTCGGGGTCTGCCTCTGGGACCCCCGCACGCGTATCGGCGGCATGGCGCACGTGATGCTTCCCTCGGCGCCTGCATCGGGCTTCTCGGGAAGGCCGCACCGCTTCGCCAGTATCGCCGTGCCGGAGCTCGTCGAGGCGATGGTCGCGCTCGGGGCGAACCGGCGCGGCCTCGTGGCCAAGCTGGCAGGCGGTTCGGCCATGTTCAAAGGCGACTCAGGGATCGACTCCATCGGCGGGCGCAACGTCGCGGCCGTTCGGATGCAGCTGGCCGCACAGGGCATCACGGTCGGCGCTGCGGACACCGGCGGGTCGCATGCTCGTACCATCGAACTCCATCTCGATACCGGCGTGCTGGTGGTTCGCAGCTACACGTTCGGTATTCGGGAGATCTAGCGGACCCACATTCGGAAGGCGGTGTTCGGCGCGTGAGCGACGGACTTCTCGACAACACCGACGCGTTCGGCTCCGGCAAACGCCTCAAGGTGGCGATCGCCGGTGGCGATCTGCGTGCTGCGGCGATGCTGCGCCTCTTGGCCGAAGTCGACAACATCAAGATCGCGGCCATGGCCGAACCGCGTGCCGGCGCCGCAGGGGTCCTCGCGGCTCGCGAGATGGGGATCTTCACGTCCGACGATGTCGCGGACCTCTCCCGCGTCGACGGACTCGACGTCATCATCGATCTCACCGATGACCCCGCGCTCCGTGCGCGTCTGGTCGCCTTCCGGCCTGCCGCGGTCGAGATCGTGGGCGCTCGCGGAGCTGACCTGATCCGCGACCTGCTCATGGCGAAGAAGCGCGGCGAGGAGCAGGAGAAGCTGCTCTCCGAACTCAAGGTTGCCTACGAGAAGATCCGGGGCCACGAACAGAAGCTCCAGGTCGGCACCCGTGCTCTGGAGCAGGCCAACCAGGAACTCGAGAGCCGCCTCTCCGAGATCTTCTTCACTCACGAGTTCTTCAAGGCGCTCACGTCATTCACGTCCGTCGACGATGTGGCCTCCCTCGTCGTCGACGGCGCGAACGGGATCCTCGGCGCCGAGATCTCCGCGGTCTACCTGCTCGACGCGGCCTGTTGGACGTTCAAGCTCGCCGCAGCCCAAGGGCGTCCGCGCGAGTACTTCTCAGATGACGTCTCCGTCGATGCGACGCTGCTCGGTCGCGCCTACCGCGAGGGCTCGATGCAGGAGGTCGACGCCCACGCCGTGCCGGGCTCCGCGGACTGGACGGCGCAGCCGGGCGACTTGGCCTCGCACGCCGCGGTATCGCTGCGCAGCGGGGAGCACCTGCTCGGCATCCTGGTGATCGGATCGGCGACCGCTCGTGCGCTCACGGGGCCGGAGCTGGAGCGCCTGCAGGTCATCGGCAACCAGAGCTCGCTCGCTCTTCAGAACGCGCTGCTGCACGAGCAGCTCGAGCGCCTTTCCGTGACGGACCGCCTCACCGACCTCTACAACCACGGATACTTCCAGCAGCGCCTTGAGAAGGAGATCGGCCGCGCCTCGCGATTCGGTCACAAGCTGTCGCTGGTCATGATCGACATCGACGACTTCAAGGCGTTCAACGACACATACGGGCATCCGCGCGGCGATCGCGTGCTGCGTTCGGTGTCCTCGGCCATCACCTCCACTCTGCGTGACATCGATTTCGCTGCGCGCTACGGAGGCGAGGAGTTCGTCGTCGTGCTGCCCGAGACGGATCTCGCAGGCGCGACCGCGGTGGCGGAGCGCATCCGCGCCGAAGTGAGCCGCATCACCTATCAGGCACTCGGGGTCGCCGCCGACGTCCGCATGACGGTCTCGGTCGGCGTCGGCACCTATCCGACGCAGGCGGACAGCGGAGCTGCGCTCATCGTCGTGACCGACCAGGCGATGTATGCTGCGAAGCGGAGCGGGAAGAATAGAGTGACCGTGGCCGCGGGTTCCTGACGAACACGGGTCCGCACTCGCAACTTGCTCGTGTGAGAACGGCCGAGAATGAGTCTGGAACGTGCCCTTCAAGGAATGCTCGGAGACCGCGCGACGGAGCTGACCGTCCGCGAGGTGCTGGGCGTGCTTATGATCCACAGGACCGAGTGGCTCACGGCGAGCGAGATCGCGCGCCGGGTGGAGAGGCCGGAATCCATCGTGGCCGTGATACTATCCAGACTCGCCGGCGCCTTCGTGGTATCCACCGAGGAATCCCGGTACCGCATCGATCCGGACCCGGTGGTCGACCTCGACATCAAGCGATTCCTTCACCGCTCCGATGTCCACAGCCAGCTCGCCCAGGACAACCTCGCGAGATTCCGGGACCGTTTCGGCCATCACTAGCAACCGGCCGCACTGCGGGCCGAACCGATGACGAGCGTGCGAGGTGCGTTTGAGACCGATCCGCAAGGGTGACCGTGGCGCCGCAGTCGAGGACGTCCAGCGACGTCTCATCGCGCTCGGAGCCGATCTGGGGCGTACCGGCGTCGACGGCGTCTTCCTCGGCGCGACCTTCGCAGCCGTCGCCGCCTTCCAGCATGAGCGGGGCCTCGATGAAGACGGTGAGGTCGGACCGCTCACGTGGGCGGCGCTCGTCGACGCGACCTTCACGCTGGGCGACCGGCTTCTCTACCTGCGCCTCCCATACCTCCATGGCGCGGACGTTCGCGCGCTCCAGTCCGCCCTGAATGCGCTCGGCTTCGGTTGCGGGACGGCCGACGGCATCTTCGGCGCTTTCACGGAGCGGGCGGTCCGGGACTTCCAGACGAACACGGCGCTTTCTCCCGACGGGATCGCCGGTCCGAACACGGTGCGGGCGATTGAAGCGCTCCGGCACGTCTGGTCCTCGAAGTCGGCTCCGCCTCCCGCGGAACTCCGGGCTGGGCCGGCGCGCGCCGCAGCCGTGCTGCGAGACATCGATGTGATCGCTACTGCGAGCGGTGCGACCGGCGCGGCAGTCGAGCGGATCGTCAACGTAGCCCGGGCAGCCGAGCCCGCCTCGCGCATGCGTTCCGCTCCGGCGGAAAGCGCGCCTGCCGGTGCGCTCATCCTCGAGATAGCGCAGATGGCGGCCCCCGGCGGGTCCGCGGTGATCGCCGAGGGAACGGGCGAGGCTTTCGCACGCAGGCTCGCGGCAGCGGTCGCGACCGCGATCAGCAGCGGCAACTCCCACGTGACCGTGGTCGTCCCGGATCCGCCGCAGGACGATCACGACCTTCAGGCGTTCGCGGTCTCGGTGCTCGACGGGCTGTGCCTCGGCCTCGGCAGTTCGAGCCGCCCTGTGCTAACATAGCCGAGTTTGTTGCCCGCATGCCGCCGCCGACCGCAAGGGAGGGGACGACCATGGGACGCACCCGGCGCATCATCTCAGCCCTGCTCGCGTTGATGCTCATGACGGCCGTCACTCCGGCCTTTGCGACCCCCATCAGTGCCAAGCGTGCCGAAGCGGCTCGCATCCAGGCCCAGATCGAAGACCTCGAGACCAAAGCTGAGATCGCGACTGAGGACTGGAACGAGGCACGCATCGAGTACAACGCCGTCCATGCCAAGGTCGTGAAGCTGGAGAAGCAGCTCGCCGCGATCAAGAAGCGCGTGGACACACTCCAGACCTCGCTCAACACCCGCGCCGACAGCATGTATCGCTCGGGCCCCCTGGGCCTGCTCGACGTGCTCCTCGGCGCCGCGACGTTCGACGACTTCGCGGCCACGTGGGACTTCCTGAACCAGCAGAACAAGCAGGAGTCGGCCACTGTGGCCGAACTCAAGGCATCCCGCGAGCAACTCAAGGTCGCCGAGGCGGACCTCAAGACGCAGCAGGCCAAGGCGAAGAAGATCTACGACGTCATGACGGCTCGTCGCAACGAGATCCTCAAGGACGAAGCGAAGGCGAAGGCACTCCTCAAAGGCGTGAAGAAGGAGATCGCTGCGCTACTGGCTCCGCAGAGGAAGCGTCGCAAGGCGGACGCGAGGAGTTCCGGAGGGAGCGGCCGCGGCACCGGATGGTCCTGGGGCGATCCGCCGCACGCGCCGCGAAGCGGCGTGGTGAGCATCGCTCTCAAGTACCTTGGCCGGCCGTACCGATGGGCAGGTTCCGGGCCCTACAGCTTCGATTGCTCCGGCTTCACCAGGTTCGTCTACGCGCAGGTCGGGGTGTCGCTGCCACACTCTTCGCGCGGTCAGATCGGCTGCGGCGACCGGGTCAGCAGGGACAACCTGCGCCCCGGGGACCTTGTCTTCTTCGGCAGCCCCATCCACCACGTTGGCATCTACATCGGCAACGGTAGAATGGTGCACTCGCCACACACGGGAGACGTGGTGAGCATCGACCCGGTATTCCGGAGCGACTACGCAGGGGCCTGTCGACCGTAGGGGCAAGCTGGGGGGCGCGATGGGTGGTCGTCCGCGCCACATGAAGAAGCGGCCGCTGAAGCCGGGGGTGCTCACGCCCCTGCGCAGCGCCGACTTCCGCCGTCTCTGGATCGCGCAGACGATCTCCATCGTCGGGGACAAGATCAACCAGATCGGCCTGTCCATCATGGTGTATCAGGTGACGGGCTCGTTCGTTCAGATGGGCATCGTGTTTGGGCTCACCTTCCTTCCGGCGGCGCTCTTCGGGCTCATTGCCGGGCCGCTCGTCGACCGATGGGACCGCCGCCGGGCCATGATCGTGGCCGACGCGCTTCGCGCGTTCGTGGTGGCGGGCATGGCCCTCGCGGCGGCATCGGGGCTCGATAGCGCGCAGAAGATCGTCATCGTCTACGCCCTCGCTTTCGTGAGCGCGACCGCCTCGTTGTTCTTCGAGCCGGCGCGCATGGCCCTGGTCCCCTCGATCTTGGGCGAGCACGAGCTCATGGCCGCCAACGCGCTCGACATGACGACGATGTCGGTCTCCGAGCTGTTGGGTATCGCCTTCGGCGGCGCCCTTGTCACGACCATCGGCTATGCGCCCGCGTTCTGGTTCGACGCCGGCACGTTCGTGATCTCGGCGGCGTTCGTCCTGCTCGTCAGGCACCGCGCGCCGGCGCCTTCGAGACGCCGTTTGCACCTCGGCGTCGTGTGGGACGACCTGCGATCCGGTTTGGCGCGGATCCGTGGTGACGGTGTCCTCCGTGGCGTCACCATCACGTACGGCGCGCTCGCGCTCTGCGGCGGGGCCGCGATAACGCTCACAGTCCTGCTCGCGCTCGACGTGTACCGCGCTTCGGGCCTGACCGACGCGCTGCGTCTGACCGTCGCCGACCTGGCCACCACGGCGGGGCTGCTCATTGGGAGTGTGTGCGTGGGAATGAGCGGCTCGGGGAACGCGGGCCGCAAGTACCTGTGGGGGATCGTTGGATTCGGCGTGTTCATGCTGCAGTTCCTCTGGGTCCCGAACCTCTGGATCGCCGCCGCTGTCTTCGTGCTCGCAGGCGTGGCGAACCAGTACTTCATCGTGCCGATGATCTCCATGCTGCAGTCGCACACCGAGCCCGATACGCGCGGGCGGGTCTTCGCCGTGCGCCTGACGATCGCGCGCGTTGCGACGGTCATCGGGCTCACGGGAGCCGGTGTCGCAGCGCACGCCTATGGGGTGCGCGAGATGGCCGCCGCGCTCGGCGTTCTCGTTCTCGCGGTCGGCGCGCTCGGGTTCTCGATGCCGAGGCTCCGCAACGCCTGACGGTCCTGCGAGTGACGTGCGTCCGAGCTTGGGTACCATGTAGGTCGGGCCGCGCCGGCAACCGCCGGCGTGGGGAACACGCAAGTGCGGAGGGCAGGAATGGCGAAGATCGATGCGCTCCTGAAGATGATGGCGGAGCGCGGCTGCTCTGACTTGCACCTGAAGGCGGGGAGTCCGCCCGCGGTCCGCCTCGACGGGCGCCTGGAGATCCTCACCGACCTCGAGCCGCTGACCGCTGACGACACGTTCGGCTTCGCGACGGAAGTGCTCGAGCCACGCGGCCTGAGCGCGTTCCAAGACGGTTGCGACGTCGACTTCGCCTACTCGCTGCCGGCCGACGGGCGCTTCCGCATGAACGTCTTCCGCCAGCGCGGAACGGTCTCGATCACCGCGCGCCACGTCTCTGCCATCCGTGACGGCTTCGAGGCGCTCGGGCTTCCCGCGGTCGTCGAAGCGCTCGCGAACGAGAAGCGTGGCCTCGTGCTCGTGACCGGCACTGCCGGTTCCGGCAAGACGACCACCCTCGCGGCGATGATCGACTACATCAACCGCACGCGCGACGGGCACATCGTGACCATCGAGGACCCGATCGAAGTGGTCCATGTCGACGACCAGTGCGTGATCGACCAGCGCGAGATCGGGGCTGACACCACGTCCTACGCCGATGCGCTCAGGCACGTCGTCCGTCAGGACCCCGACGTCATCCTCATCGGCGAGATGCGCGACCACGAAACGGTCGCGGCGGCGATGACGGCAGCGGAGATCGGCAACCTCGTCTTCTCGACGCTGCACACCATCGACGCGACCGAGACCATCAACCGCATCATCGACTTCTACCCGCCGCATCAGCAGCATCAGGCGCGCATCATGCTCGCGTCCACACTGCGCGGCATCATCTCGATGCGGCTGCTGCCCGCGATCGGCGGCGGACGCGTGCCGGCTGTCGAGGTCCTCGTCATGACGGGGACCATCCGCGAGTACGTCCTCGACCCAGAGCAGACACACAAGATCCGCGACGCGATGACCGAGGGTGAGTACTACGGCATGCAGAGCTTCGACCAGTCGCTGCTGTCGCTGTACCAGGCCAGCCGGATCACCGTGGAGGATGCGATCGCGACGTCGGCGAACTCGCATGACTTCCGCATCAAGCTGCGCCAGATAGGCGTCGCGCCGCCCGTGCAACTCACTTCGTACTAGCGCAGCACGCGCTTCCCGCCCGGTCGGGAGTACTGCCGGGAGAGCCGAAGCAGCGTGACGCCTATGCATGCGCCCGCGATGTCCGTGAGCCAGTCAACGGGGTCGGCCATGCGCATCGGGACGAATAGCTGATGCAGTTCGTCACTCGCGCCATAGAGCGCGACGAACGCCAGCGCGATCATGGCGGCCTTCATCGGGCCGCGATGCCGTTCGGCCCACGAGGCGAGGATGGCCAGGACGGCGTACTCGCCAAGGTGGCCGAAGGCCGAGAGATTGCCGGGGACAGCGGAGCCCGGCAACGAGCTCCCCACGAAGATGACCACGGCCCACGTGGCGGCCGGGAGCCAGCGATGCCAAAGGGGTCTGATCTGCGTCGTCGCGGTCATGCGGGGGAGTCTAGCATGCGCGGTTGACGACGGCGGGCGGGTGGTGCCACGGTGGGAGCCCGTCCTCTCGACCAGCGCGAGGTGACCTTCTTGAACCGCAGAGCTGCGACCGGCGCCGTCATCGCTTCCGCCGCGTGCTTCGCCACACTCGGGATCCTGACCAAGTGGGCGTTCCAGCACGGCGCCGAGCCGATGTCGCTTCTCGCCGTGCGCTTCGCCCTGGCCGCGACGGTGATGGGCGTGGCGCAGGCCGTCCGCGACCCGCAAGGGCTCAAGGTGACTCGCGGGGACCTCCTGCGCTTTCTTGCGCTCGCACTCACCGGATACGGCGCGGCTTCGCTGTGCTACTCGTACGCCGTCGGACTCATCGGCGCTTCGGTAACGACCGTGCTGCTCTACACATATCCGGCGATGGTCTCGATCATCGGCTGGCTCGTGCTCCGAGAGCCTTTCCCGATCAAGCGGGTGGCTGCGGTGGCTCTCACGTTCATCGGATGCGCGCTGGTGGCCGACGTGTTCGCGGCCAGCGCGGGGATGAACGTGCTCGGGCTCGTTCTCGGACTCGGGGCTGCGCTCGGGTACGCCGTGTTCAACGTGCTCTCGTACCGCTCGCTACACCGGACGCCGCGGCTCACGCTGATGGCCTACACGTTCGCGTTCTCGGCGGTCGCTCTCGGCATCACCGCCGCAGCGACGGGCGCCATCGCCCGGGTCGCGGACTGGGACGTGATCGCCTGGCTCGCGGTTGTGCTGATCGTCGCGATCCCCACATTCGCGGCGGTCATGCTCTACCTCGGCGGCATCAAACGCATGGGCGCCGCGCAGGCGGCCGTCGTCTCGACGCTGGAGCTGCCGTTCACGGTGGCGTTCGCTGCCATCGCGTTCCCCGCGGAGCGGCTCTCACTCCCGCAGCTTCTCGGCGCGGCGATCGTCCTCGGCGGCGTCGTGCTCGCCGAGTGGGGCTCGCCGTCGGGCGAAGTGGACGGCGTCGCCGCGGTGTAGAGGCGTTGTCGCCCAGGCCGCGCAAGAGCGCTCGCGGCTAGGCTCGCTTCGACCCGCCGCGCAACACGAGCGAACGGACGAACCACGGCGTCTTGAGGTCGATCGCGTGCTCCGGACACAGCTCCTGGCAGCAGTAGCAGCGGATGCATGCGTCGTAGTCGAAGGACGGCCTGCCGCTCTCCACCCGGATCGCCTTGACCGGGCAGTCCTTCTCGCAGGTGCGGCATCCGGTGCAATCCGTCGGACGACCGAGGACGGGCTTCGAGGACACGCGCGCCCGAGCCCACTTCCGGAGCCGTGGCGGCATGCCCGCGGTGATGTCCCGCGCGGGGTGGGCGAACGACTCGGGAGCGATCTCGCGCCAGTCGGCTCCGGCGATCTCGACCTCGTCGACATCGCGCGGTCCGAGCCCGCGACGCTGCGCGGCGGCGATGGTGTAGACCTCCATCGGGTCGAAGCCCGCGATAGCGGCAGCGACGACGTCGAGCGCCATGGCGTCAGGCGAGACGAGGAGCGCGCCGATCTGCTTCGGGTTGCCCGCTGACGGGCCTTCGCCCTCCATGCCGATGACAGCGTCCATGATCGACAGTGCCGGCCGGCAGGCGAGGAGCAGGTCGACGAGCATGTCGGCGAAGTCGTCCCGGTCCGGCACCTTCACGTGGAACTGGGCCTTCTCGAGGCCCGGGATGCAGCCGAAGAGGTTCTTGACCGCCCCGGTCATCTGCATGAAGCCGTGGGTCTTCAGGCGGGGGAGGTCGATCAGCACGTCCGCCTCGATCGCCTCGCGTCCCAGGTTGAAGGACGTGTACAGCTTGCCTCCAGGGGAGGGATGACGGACGACGTCATCGTCGAGCAGGACGAGACGCGCGCCCTCTTCGGCAGCGGCCGCAGCCATGCCGCTCACCTCGAACAGCGAGCGTGCCGACGCGGTTGTCGTCCGCCCACCCGGGCTGTCGCCGATCGCGACATCCGACGCGCCCGCTGCCTTGACCGCGCGCACGACGGCACGCACGAGCGCCGGATGCGTCGTGACCGCCTTCTCCGGCTCGTTCTTGTTGAGCAGGTTGACCTTGAGCATCACCCGCTGCCCCGGACGCACGAACGTGCCCATCCCGCCGAAGGGCGAGAGGGCACGTTCGAGGGCGTGCGCGACGTTCGCAACGTCGTAGTCGCCGCAGCGCTCCAGCGCTACGAGCGGACGTCGCCTGCTCACGCCGTGGCGGAGAGACGGGCGTCGACCGCGCGCAGGATGGCGGGGTACGACACGGCTCCGTCGTACAGGAACTCGCCGTCGACGACGGTGACGGGGTAGATGAGGTTGCGTTCGTGAACGGCCTCAACGAGAGCCGCATGGGCCTCGCGCTGCGCGGGGTCGCTCGTGTCGATATACGCGATCGATGCGCGGTCGCCGAATCTCCGCTCCATCTCCTCGCGGACAAGCGCTGTGATCTCCTCCGGAGTCCAGGACGGGCCTCAACCTCCGGACCAACAGTTCGTCTCGACCGGCATGTCGAGAACCTCGACCTTGACCATGTTCAGGCTCCTATTCCTCGTACATCGCGATCGAGCGGGTCGGGCAGGTGCGGACGCACTTTCCGCAGCCGGTGCACCGGCTCTCGTCGATCGTCCAAGCGCCGCGATACCGGCCGTCTTCGATCTGGACAAGGGCGCCTCTCGGGCACACGCGCGCCGCAGGGCAGCCGGGGGAGCGGTCACAGCGGTCGATAGCGATGCGAGCGATCATGTGACGGATTCCTCTTCCGTTGCAGTGTCAGCCAAACCGAGCGGACGAAGTATACCCTATGGGGTATAAGAATGCCAGTCGCCGGAGTCCCGCGGTCCGGCATCGGCGTGCAAGCAGGATTGCGGGGCTCCACGTTGAATTCTCACCAGTGGCTGCCGGTGCCGCACGCGCCTTGCGCGCGCGAGGGCGTTCACATAATGTGGGCAGCGCGACGGGAGGGGGCTTTCGCATGCCCGTCGCGGGAGCACGTGACTTCTTCACGGTGATCTAGAGGAGAAAAGGCAGATGGCGAAGATCTCCCTGGCCGGGTTCAAGGACCCGGTGCGCAGGCCGCGGTACATCGTCTGGACGTTCACGGTGCTGTTCGCACTCGCCGCGTTCATGGTCGTGGCGCTTGGCGCCAGTTCCACACGCTGGTTCTGCGCCGAGGTGTGCCACAAGGTCCAGGACGACACGATCCGCGCCTATCAGGCGTCCGCCCACGCCGAGATCTCATGCATGGCCTGTCACGAGCCTGTGAACGCGGACACGGTCACGTTCCTCTTCGCGAAGATGAAGTCCGCCCTGGAGGTCATCCCGACCGTCGGCAACACGTTCACCCTGCCGCTGAACAAGGGTTCGGCGCTCGCGCTCAAGGGCGGCCATGAGATGGGCAGCCAGCAGTGCACGCAGTGCCACTCCGACAAGCGCAAGGTCACCCCGGAGGCCGGTCTCAAGATCGATCACGAGGTGCATGAGAAGGCCGGCATCTGGTGCACGGTGTGCCACAACCGCACTGCGCACAATGAGACCGACGCGCCGCCGGTCCTGAGCGACCCGTCCGGCAACAAGAACACCGCGCATCCCGACTTCCTGAAGATGGACGCGTGCTTCCGCTGCCACGACCTCGAGGGTAAGGTCAAGATGACGGGTGCGGACGCCAAGGCCGCGCCGGGCACGTGCAGCACCTGCCACCCGGCTGGCTTCAACCTCATCCCCGAGTCCCACAAGGCGGCGGACTGGGCGTCCAAGGCTCACGGCGAGGTTGCCCGCGAGATCGACCTCGAGTACGGCAAGGGCCTCGCCGAGCAGGAGGAGCTCGCGAAGGAGGGCATCACGCCCTACCTCGCAGCCCCGGTCAAGTCCTGCGAGACCTGCCATGTGCCGTCGAAGTTCTGCGAGCCGTGCCATGAGAAGCTCAAGGTCGTTGCCGAGTAGCTCCCACTCGATAGAACGCACCCGGAGGCCCGGTCCCGTTGTGGGACCGGGCCTCCGCCATTTCCGCCACCGGATCGCTGGCGCGCAGGGCCTCATGTCGAACCGATCCGAGAAAGGCGGCCGCGCGCCTTTACTCACAGGAACGCGACCGTGTAGGATACGACCTCGTCGGGATGTGGCTCAGCTTGGTAGAGCGCTCGGTTCGGGACCGAGAGGTCGTGGGTTCGAATCCCGCCATCCCGACCAGCTGACGACGACAACGGCGGGTCCGGCTTTCACGCCGGGCCCGCCGTTGAAGTATCGGGACGCCTGAGAGGCGAGGGACGATGCTCGATGTGGCGATGAAGTGGCTCGGGTTCGGACTCTGCCATCAGTTGCCCGAGCGATCGCTGTTCGCTGCCGGCCACCAGCTCCCCGTGTGCGCTCGCGACACCGGGCTCTATCTCGGCTTCATGGCGTCGCTCGCTCTCATCGCACTCCTCGAGCGCGGCCGTCGCCGATCGGAGATGCCGCCCGCGTGGGTTGCGGCGATCGGATTCCTGCTTCTCGCCGCGATGGCCTGGGACGGGATCACGTCGTACGCCGGCCTGCGAGAGACCACGAATCTGCTGCGGATGGCCACCGGCATCGGAGCGGGCTTCGCGCTCGCCCTCGTGGTCGCCCCCATCCTCAACGCCCAACTCTGGCGTGGCGGCTCGACCGGACGCATCCTCGCAGCTCCCTGGGAGGCGCTGCTGTGGGTCCTTTCGATTCCCGCGACCTTCGCCTTGGCGTGGTGGATCCTCCCCGCTCTTGGGACCGGCTACGTATTGCTGGCGGCGGCGTGCATCCTCGCGACCTTCACCTGCGTGAACCTGGTGATCGTCGCGCTGGTGCCGCGGTTCGAGCGCGGCGCGGATCGTCTGCGCGATCTCGTGCCTGCCATCCTCATCGCTCTTGCGGTCACGCTCGTCGAACTCGCGCTCGCCGACGTTGTGCGCCTCGCGCTTCTCAGACTGGTCGCACGCGGATAGAATCGCAGCGGGCGACGGCGCGCGTCGCGTAACTGCGCGAAGGGGGTTGGGGCGTGTATTCGCAAAAGGACCGGCTCCACGTCGTCATGATCGTCCGGGACATGCGGGTCGAGGGGGATCTCCATATCCTGGCCGGCACCCGGCTCACGGATGCCCTCAACTCCAAGGGCAAGGACTTCTTCCCGGTCACGGACGCGACCATCACCCGTGCCGGCGAAACTGAGCCGCTGTACGCGGTCAAGTACATCGCCGTGAACCGCGAGAGCATCGACTGCATCATCGAGACCGACACGACGCTCTAGCGCTCGCGCTGCGCGTCGCGATCCCACGTTCGTCAGCATGTCAGACCTTCCTCGTACGCTTCCTGCGAACAGATGTTCGACAGGAGGCACCGATGGAAGTCACGTTCGCTCGATCGTCCGCACTCTCGCTCAACAGCCTCGTCGCGTCCGCAGTCAGCGCGGGGACTCCCGGCGGGGTGGCCGAGGAGGCGCGGCGTATCACAGCCGCGAGGTTCCGCGTCGTCAGCTCGGACGCGGCCGTGTCCGACCGCGCGCGGTCCTACTACTGGGGCATCGTGAGGCGAAGGGCGCTGCGCGGGCACGCCCCGGCGCTCACGGAATCGCTGCTGGCGCTCTCGCTCGCGAGCGAACTCGCCGCAGCCGGTCACGAGCCGGAGGCCGTGAAGCGCGAGGTGGCACGTCTGTACGGGGAGTCGCGCGTGCCCGTGATCGAGCCGGCCCTCGGGGGCGGTCGCGCCGCCTAGCGGAACGAGGCGGCCCTCAGCACCGCGCCGGACTCCAATGAGAACACCCAGAGGCGACGGTGAGTGAGCGTGCCATCGTCGTCGCCGAAGGCCTCCACGACCACGACAGCGCTCGTGCCATCCACGCTGGAGAGGCGCACGAGCACCGGAACGGCCGCTGTCCGTTCGGGGAAGCCTTGCGTGAGCAGGTCTGCTGCCCGTGCACCCGCCTCATCCTTGGCCCGCAACTGCGCAAGGACCTCGGCGCGCAGATCGACCGCCTCGTCTGCGGTGGTCTTGGAGAGCGCGCTGATGTCTGTCGTCGCGGCGAGTTCCTCCGCCGCCTTGCTCGTGAGGGCGGCACCCGAAGGCTCGTAGCGGAGCGCGAAGGGCTTGGCGGCGCATGCGCTCAGCGCAAGGACGAGGATCGTCGCGAGGATGACGACGGTGGTTCGGCGCCGGCTCATGCGGGTTCCTTTCCGGGTTTGTCCATCGGTGCCCATCCTAGACCACCTTCGGACCCGCTCGACAGACGGGAGCGTCGTGTCAGAGCCGGTGCGTAGGATCGCCTCAGACAAGACGATGGCACGGAGGTGCGCCATGAAGGAACAGTACGTGCGCGACCTGGCTGATGGCGCACAGGTGGACTCGGTCTTTGCTCTGCATTCGCGGGATATCAGGTCCGCTCGCACCGGCGATGCGTTCCTCTCGCTCGAGGTGGGGGACAGCACGGGGCGTATGCCGGCCGTGATGTTCCGTCCTTCGCCGCTCGAGGAAGCTCTCCCCGTCGGCTCTGTCGTGAGAGTGTGCGGGCGGGCGACCACCTACCGCGGCTCGCGTCGCATCACCGTGGAGTCGCTTCGTCCGGTCGAGTCCTACGACATCGCCGACCTGCTCCCGTCGGGGACGCGGGACCGGGCCGAACTGCTCGAGGAGCTGCGCGCTCTCGTGCGTCGCGTTCGCGATGCGCGGCTCCGCGCCGTCGTGCGCGCCGTGTTCGGTGGGCCGGGCTTCATCGAGACCTTCGCCACATGTCCCGCGGGCAGCGGGCGCCACCATGCGTACGTCGGCGGGCTCCTGGAGCACACCGTCGCCGTGGCGACGCTCTGCCTGTCGCTGTCGGCCTCCTACCCCCAGGTGGACGCGGACCTGCTGCTCGCGGCGGCCCTGCTCCACGACGTTGGCAAGACCGAGGAACTCGCGTGTGGCACCTCGCTCGACTACACCGACGCGGGACGCATGATCGGACATGTGGTTCTCGGGGAGCGCATGGTCCGGCGCGCGATCGAGGCGCAGGCGCACCCGGTGTCCGACGAGACCGCGATGCGACTGTCGCACGCGTTGCTCGCCCACCACGGCGCGCCCGAATGGGGTGCACCGCGCTCACCCGTCACGATCGAGGCACTGCTGCTCCACCACGCCGACAACTTGGACGCACAGGCGTCGGCGTTCCTCGGAGCCGTGTCGGGCGCAGCGGTGCTCGAGCAGGCTTGGAGCGACGGCGCGAACGGGTTCGGTCGTCCGCTCATGGTTCCCGGCTGCTCCTGCGGGCGCGAGCAGCGCGACTGCGCGTAGGAGTGCCAGCCTGCGGTACGGTACAATCCCAGACCGTCTGAACCGCCAGCGCGTCGCGCGGCGATGTCCGCGTTCGCTTCGAGGAGACGTGACGAAGATGGCACTTCCCAAGGTTGAGATCGGCGTCTTTGGCGGCAGTGGTTTCACCTCGCTGCTCGAGAGCGCTGAGGAATACCGCATCAACACACCGTTCGGTGCTCCGGCCTCGCCGGTGACCGTTGGGGAGATCGGCGGCCGCACCGTCGCCTTCCTTCCGCGCCATGGCAAGGAGCATCAGCTCCCGCCGCACATTATCAACTACCGTGCGAATGTCTGGGCGATGAAGGAGCTCGGCGTAAGCCGCATCATCGGCCCGAACGCCTGCGGCTCGCTGCAGCCTCACGTCAAGCCCGGCGACTTCGTCATCTGCGACCAGTTCGTCGACCGCACCTGGGGCCGCATCGACACGTTCTACGACGGTCCGATCACCACGCACGTGTCCTCGGCCGACCCGTACTGTCCGACGATGCGCGCTGTCGCCGTGGCCTCGGCCCGCGAGGTCGGCATCCCGGTGCACGACGGTGGCACGGTCGTGGTCATCCAGGGCCCCCGGTTCTCCACCCGTTCCGAGTCGAAGTGGTTCGCCTCTCAGGGCTGGGAAGTCATCAACATGACCCAGTACCCGGAGTGCTATCTCGCTCGCGAGCTCGAGATCTGCTACTGCAACATCTCGCTGATCACCGATCACGACGCTGGCGCGGAGGGCATCGAGCCTGTCTCCAACGACGAGGTCGTTCGCGTCTTCGCGGAGAACAATGAGAAGCTCCGGGACCTTCTGTTCGCGATGATCCCCGCGCTGCCCGTCGAGCGCCCATGCATCTGCGCGCGCGCCCTCGAGGGCGCCGCGTTCTAGATCTCGGCCACGGCGCCGGCGGCCCGCGTCAGTGGAGCCGCCGGCCTGTCCGCCTTGCCCGACTTTGTAACAGAAGTTACGATGTGCCCGAGAACACGGGCACACGGAGCGTCGCTTTCACGTGCCCGCAGCAGACTCGGCTCGGGGACGACGGGGCGTGCACTGTGGCAGATGGCCGGAGCCATATTCCTGAAGGCGTGATCGAGCGCCTCCCCGCGTACCTGAGCGTGCTCGTGCAGCTGCAGCGGTCGGGCGAGGGGACGGTCTCATCAGCCCGGCTCGGCGAACTCACACGCGTGAATCCCGCGCAGATCCGGCGCGATCTCACCTACTTCGGATCGTTCGGTCGCCGGGGCATCGGCTACAACGTGGTCGAGCTCACCGAGCGCATCCGTCGGATCCTCGGCTCTGATCACTCCCACAGGCTCGCGCTCGTTGGCGCCGGCAACCTGGGATCCGCCATCGCCTCCTACGCCGGGCTGCGCCAGCACGGGTTCATCGTCACAGCGATATTCGACATCGATCCTGACAAGATCGGCACACGGATCGGTGACCTCACAGTGATGGACATCGGCCAGCTCGGCGCCACCATCCGCAAGCAGCGGATCAGCATCGGCGTCGTCGCCGTCCCGCCCGAGGCCGCGCAGATCGTCACCGACCTTCTGGCCGCCGCGGGTATCCGCGTGGTGCTCAACTACACGCCGGTCGTCGTTCAGGTTCCCGAGGGAGTCACGCTTCACAACACCGATCCGGTCCAGGAGTTGCTTCACACGCTCTACTACCTGTCGAGAAGAGAGCCCGTGGCATCGGACCCGGTCTAGGTGTACGCTGCACGACGGTGAGCAGGCGGGCCGGAGACGGTCCGAGAAGGTTTCTATAGTCTCGTTCGCAGGAGGACAGGAAATGGCGATTTTTGGAATGCCGGGCGGCGCTGAGATCTGGATCATCCTGATTGTTGTCTTGGTGATCTTCGGCCCCACGCAGCTGCCGAAGCTGGCGAAGATGTTCGGCAAGTCGGCAAAGGCGCTCAAGGAAGGCATGGAGGGCACGCTCGCCGACGAGGACGAGAAGTCGGCCGAGAAGCCGGCCGAGAAGCCCAAGGCGACTGCCGATCTCACGAAGGACGACTTGAAGGACGAGTAGCCGCCTTTCGTATCCCGCCCCGTTCGGCCCCTTGCGCGCGCCGGACGGGGCGCTATACTCTGGCGAAACTTCGAGGGGCCGCCCGATCTGAGAGGGCGGCCCGCGCGTTGCCCGGTGCATGTGCGCCCGATCGAGGGGAAATGGGTGCGCGGGCATACGCGGGCACTTCAGCGAGGACGATAGGAGTCCCCCAAAGATGCACAAAGAGATCGCTTTGACCGTTGAGGGTCAGCAGAAGCTCGAAGACGAGCTTCATCACCTTGAGACGACCCGCCGCCGCGAGGTTGGCGAGCGTATCAAGGAGGCCAAGGAGTTCGGCGACATCTCCGAGAACTCCGAGTACGACGACGCCAAGAACGAGCAGGCGTGGGTCGAGAGCCGCATCATCGAGATCAACCAGATCCTTGCGCACGCGACCATCATCGCCTCGCCCAAGAAGAACGACAAAGTCGTTCTGGGCAGCAAGGTCGAGCTGCGCGACATCGAGAGCGGCGAGATCCACGTCTACCGCGTGGTGGGTTCCGCCGAGGCGGACCCGGCCGACATGAAGATCAGCAACGAGTCCCCTGTGGGCCAGGCGATCATCGGCCGCAAGAAGGGCGATACCGTTCCGGTCGCTCTGCCCTCGGGCAGGACGCTCGAGTACGCCATCGTCTCGATCCACCACTAGGACCCGCACATGGCCGCAGAGACCCGCGAGCCCGCCATCCCCGCCGCCGACGACCCGATCGCTGTCCGGCATGCGAAGCTCGCGTCCCTGCGCGCCCGTGACGAGGAACCGTACAAGCTGCGGTTCGATGTCGATGCTCGCGCTGCCGACCTCGTCGCGCGCTACTCCGGTCTGGAGTCAGGCGAGGAGACCGAGGACGCGGTCCGCATCGCCGGCCGGGTCGTTGCCTTTCGCGACCAGGGCAAGGCTGTCTTCATCGTGCTGCGCGACGCCACCGGTGACCTGCAGCTCTTCTGCCGCCTGAACGTCCTGGGCGACGAGGGCTTCGCATCCGTGAAGGATCTCGACCTCGGCGACTGGATCGGCGCGGTGGGCACCGTGCTCCGCACGCGCCGCGGCGAACTCTCCGTGGCGCCCACCGAGGTCACGCTCCTCTCGAAGTCGCTGCGGCCGCTCCCCGAGAAGTTCCACGGGCTCTCGGACACCGAGACGCGCTATCGCCAGCGCTACGTCGACCTCATCGTCAACCCCGAGGTGCGCGATACTTTCGCGAAGCGCTTCGCCATCGTCGCCGCCATCCGGCGCTACATGGACGCGGAGGGCTACCTCGAGGTCGAGACGCCGATGCTGCATCCGATCCCGGGCGGAGCGACGGCCAAGCCGTTCGTGACGCATCACAATGCGCTCGATATGGAGTTCTACCTGCGCATCGCGCCGGAGCTCTATCTGAAGCGTCTGCTGGTCGGCGGGTTCGAGGCCGTCTACGAGATCAACCGGTCGTTCCGCAACGAGGGTATCTCGGTGCGGCACAACCCCGAGTTCACCATGCTCGAGTGCTACCGGGCGTTCGCGGACCTCCGCTCGATGATGGACCTGCTCGAAGGTCTCATCCGCAGCGTCGCCCGCGAGGTTCTCGGCACCACCACGATCACCTACCAGGGCGTCGAGGTCGATCTCGGCGCTCCGTGGCGCCGCGCCACGATGATCGAGCTCACCTCGGAAGCTGCGGGCGCAGACGTCTCCTTCGCGCGCAGCTTGGACGAGCTTCGCGGTCTGTGCGACGTCCACGAGGTGCCGATCGAGCAGGCGTGGGGCAAGGGCAAGCTGATCACCGAGCTCTTCGAGAAGCTGGTCGAGCGCAACCTCGTCCAGCCGACGTTCGTTACCGAGTACCCGCTCGAGACCTCGCCGCTGGCGCGCAAGAAGCCCGGCGAACCCGAGCTCACCGACCGCTTCGAGCTGATCGTCACTGGCCGCGAGATCGCCAACGCCTTCTCGGAGCTGGTCGACCCGATCGACCAGCGTGAGCGGTTCGCCGCGCAGATGACGGCCAAGGCCGGCGGCGACGAAGAGGCCATGGGCTACGACGAGGACTACCTGCGTGCCATGGAATACGGCATGCCACCCGCAGGCGGGATGGGCATCGGCATCGACCGACTCGTCATGCTGCTCACCGACAGCGCGTCCATCCGCGATGTGCTGCTCTTCCCGCACCTGCGCCCAGAGTAGGGTTCCAGGCGCTTCCCACATCCGTTCGGCGGTCGCGCGCGCCTCGGGAATGCCATAATCTAAGTGCGCCACACTCAGATGTGGCACCTCTTTCGCTCACAGAACCCGCAAGGGGCCCAGGTGTCACGCACGCGGGTATACTGAGGGTACGGCTCATAACCCACCGCGCCGGCCACGGCGCGTGCGAAGTCCGATCGGAGATGCGCCATGTTCGAGAGGTTCACTGAGAAAGCACGACGGGTGGTCATCTACGCGCAGGAAGAAGCGCGGATGCTCAACCAGAACTACATCGGGACCGAGCATCTGCTGCTCGGCCTCATCCGCGAGCAGGACGGCATCGCAGCCAAGGCGCTCGAATCCCTGAACATCTCCCTCGAAGACGTGCATGCACAGGTCGAGGAACTCATCGGGCGGGGCACGTACGTGCCCAACGGGCACATCCCGTTCACGCCGCGCGCGAAGAAGGTCCTCGAGCTGTCCCTGCGCGAAGCGCTGCAGTTGGGCCACAACTACATCGGCACGGAACACATCCTGCTCGGCCTGATCCGCGAGGGCGAGGGTGTCGCCGCGCAGGTGCTCCTGAACCTCGGTGCGGACCTCGAGAAGGTGCGCTCCGCCGTCATCCAGCTGCTCTCCGGCTACTACGGGAAGGGCGGCGAGCAGGCGACCGAGGAGCGGGCCGGCGGCGCCAACCAGCTCCTCGACGAGTTCGGTCGCAACCTCACGCGCCAGGCGCGCGAGGGCAAGCTCGATCCGGTCGTCGGCCGCGAGCAGGAGATCGAGCGCGTCATGCAGATCCTGTCACGCCGCACGAAGAACAACCCCGTGCTCATCGGCGAGCCGGGCGTCGGCAAGACGGCGGTCGTCGAGGGTCTCGCTCAGGCGATCTCGCGCGATGAGGTGCCGGAGACGCTGCGGAACAAGCAGCTCTACACGCTCGACCTTGCGGCCCTCGTCGCCGGCTCGAAGTACCGGGGCGAGTTCGAAGAGCGCCTGAAGAAGGTCATGAAAGAGATCCGCGAGCGCGGCGACGTCATCCTCTTCGTGGATGAGATGCACACGCTGGTCGGTGCCGGCGCCGCCGAGGGCGCGATCGACGCCGCGTCGATCATCAAGCCCGCGCTGGCCCGCGGCGAACTGCAGACCATCGGCGCAACGACGCTCGACGAGTATCGCAAGTACGTCGAGAAGGACTCGGCTCTCGAGCGCCGCTTCCAGCCCATCCAGGTCGGAGAGCCCAGCGTCGAGGAGACCGTCGAGATCCTTCGCGGCCTGCGCGATCGCTACGAGGCGCACCATCGCGTGTCGATCACCGATGGCGCTCTCGAGGCGGCGGCGAACCTGGCTGACCGCTACATCTCCGACCGCTTCCTGCCGGACAAGGCCATCGACCTTGTCGACGAGGCAGGATCCAAGATGCGCATCAAGATGATGACCGCGCCTCCGGATGTCCGCGAGGTCGAGGACCGTCTCCGCGCCGTGCGCCAGGAGAAGGAAGCCGCGATCGAGGCGCAGGAATTCGAGAAGGCCGCCTCGCTGCGCGACAAGGAGAAGCAGGTCCTCGCCGAGAAGCGGACGATCGAGGAAGAGTGGCTCAAGCCCGAGAAGTCGCGGGTGGTCGAAGTCACCGAGGCCGAGATCGCGGACATCGTGTCGATGTGGACCGGCATCCCCGTCACCTCGCTCACCGAGGAGGAGACGGCGAAGCTGCTGCGCATGGAGACGTCGCTGCACGAGCGCGTGATCGGACAGGACGAGGCGGTGTCCGCGGTGTCACGGGCAATCCGCCGCACACGCGCCGGCCTGAAGCATCCGAACCGGCCCGCCGGGTCGTTCATCTTCCTGGGTCCTTCGGGCGTGGGCAAGACCGAACTCGCCAAGGCGCTCGCCGAATTCCTGTTCGGCAGCGAGGACTCGCTCATCTCGCTCGACATGAGCGAGTACATGGAGAAGCACACGGTATCCCGGCTCGTCGGCTCGCCTCCGGGCTACGTCGGCTTCGAAGAAGGCGGCCAGCTGACCGAGGCCGTGCGCCGCAAGCCGTACAGCGTCGTGCTCTTCGACGAGATCGAGAAGGCGCATCCGGACGTGTTCAACGTCCTGCTGCAGATCCTCGAAGAGGGCCGGCTCACGGACGCCCAGGGCCGCAAGGTCGACTTCAAGAACACGATCCTGATCATGACGAGCAACGTCGGTGCGCGTGACATCACGAAGGGCAAGGCGACCCTCGGCTTCAGCGCGGCCACCGTCGGCGGCATCGACCACGCCACGATCAAGGACCGGGTCACCGGCGAGCTCAAGAAGCTCTTCCGCCCCGAGTTCCTGAACCGCGTCGACGAGGTGATCGTCTTCCACGAGCTCACGCACGAGGAGATCGGCTCGATCGTTGACCTCATGGTCAACGACCTCCGCACGCAGCTCTTCGCGCACGGCGTTGGCATCACCCTCACCTCCGAGGCTCGAGAGGTGCTCGCCAAGGAGGGCTTCGACCCGGCATTCGGGGCAAGGCCGCTCCGCCGCGCGATCCAGCGTCTGGTGGAGGATCCGCTCTCCGAGGAGATCCTCGCCGGGCAGTGGGCCGCTGGCGACGTCGTAGAGTTGACGGCGGCGGACGGCGTGCTCGTCTTCCGAAAGGGAGCAGGCTCTCCTGAGGCACCGAGGTCCAAGGCGGCCGTGAAGAAGGCGATGATGCCGCAGCGCGGCCAGTCCGGTGAGACCGGGGCTGCCGTCGGCGGCGCGTCGAGCGAGTAGGAGACGTCACCAGTGGCGAAGGCTCGCACCGCTTGGCGATGTGGTCAGTGCTCGCATGTGGAGCCGAAATGGGCCGGTCGCTGCCCTGAGTGCGGCGAATATGGAACGTTCATCGAGGAGGTCGTCGGTTCGCAGACGGCCTCCTCGCGTACGGTTGGGGGCGCCGTCCGCCCGGTGCGTCTGTCGGAGGTCGAGACGGCCGGTGACAGGCGCATCCCCACAGGGGTGGCGGAGTTCGACCGGGTCCTGGGCGGCGGTCTCGTCCGCGGGTCTCTCGTACTCCTGGGCGGCGAGCCCGGGATCGGCAAGTCGACCCTGCTGCTGCAGGTGGCCGACTCCCTTGCGCGCAGCGGGACACGGGTTCTGTACGCCTGCGGCGAGGAGTCTCCGGCGCAGGTGAAGATGCGTGCCGAACGTCTCGGATGCGCCGGCGATATCGGGCTCCTTCCCGCGACCGACGTCTCGGTCGTTGAGGCGACTGCTCTCGAAGACGGCGCCGACGTCCTGATCGTCGACTCGATCCAGACCATGCTCGATCCGGACAGCCCCGGCACCGCGGGTTCGGTCGGGCAGGTGCGTGCCTCCTGCGCCCGCCTCACCACCGTCGCGAAGGCGCACGGCATCACGACCTTGGTCGTGGGCCACGTGACCAAGGAGGGCGCGATCGCGGGGCCGCGCGTTCTCGAGCATATGGTCGACACGGTTCTGTACTTCGAGGGCGACCGGGACCATGCGTTCCGCATCGTCCGCGCGGTGAAGAACCGATTCGGCTCCATCTCGGAGATCGGCGTGTTCGAGATGGCCGAGGAGGGCCTGTGCGCGGTCGCGAATCCCTCTGCGGCGCTGCTCGAGCACCGGCCTTCCGGCGTGTCGGGATCGGCCGTGATGGCTGCGATGGAGGGCTCTCGTCCGGTTCTCGTGGAGATCCAGGCGCTTGTGAGCCCGTCGTATCTCCAGATGCCGCGACGGCTTGCGAACGGCATCGACCAGCAGCGCCTCCTCCAGGTCCTCGCGGTCCTGGAGCGCCGGGCGGGCGTGTCGTTCGGGCAGCACGATGTGTACGTCTCTGTTGCCGGTGGCGTGAGGATCTCCGAGCCCGCGGTCGATCTGCCGCTCGCCCTCGCGCTCGCTTCCGCGCGGCGCGACGTGGCGCTGCCCGCGACTCTCGCTTCGTTCGGTGAGCTCGGGCTCGCGGGGGAAGTGCGACCCGTCGCTCACGCCTCCGCGCGCGCGGCGGAGGCCGGCAGGCTCGGCTTGCGCACAGCGATGACGGCTACAGGCGCCGGAGCGGAATCATCTTCGGGAGTGAAGGTGCGGGGCGTGGGCTCCATCACCGAGGCGGTCGCGCTGCTCGGTTCGTAGACCGGGATGAGAGAGGGGACCGAAGATGGCTGCGGAAGCGCCAACGGGAGTGAAGCCCATCGGTGAGCTCGGGAAGCACGAGGCGAAGGGCGAGGTCCGCGTTTCTGACGTTCTGCGGCGCGTCGCGCCCGGCACCGAGTTGAGAGAGGCGCTCGACAACATCATTTCCGCCAACGGCGGCGCTCTCATCGTCATCGGGGACGTGGCGGCGGTCGACAAGCTCTGCGACGGAGGATTCACGCTCGGCGTCCCGTTCACACCCCAGAAGCTCTTCGAACTCACCAAGATGGACGGCGCGATCCTGCTCGACGAGGACTGCCGCACCATCCTGCGCGCGAACGTGCACCTCGTCCCCGACGCTCATCTGCCGACCGCGGAGACCGGCATGCGCCATCGGACCGCGGAACGCGTGAGCCGCCAGACCAACGCCTTCGTGATCTCGGTCTCTCAGCGCCGGAATGTCGTGAGCCTGTACCAGCGCGGCCGCAAGGTCATCGTCCAGGATGTGACCGTCGTTCTCGCCAAGGCCAACCAGGCCCTGCAGACGCTTCAGCGGTATCGCGCGCGCCTCGATGAGGTCATGTCCCGTCTGACGCTGCTGGAGTTCGAGGACGCGGTCACCGTCGCCGACATCGTGCACGCCGTCCAGCGCTCCGAATTGGTCCAGCGGGTCGCCTACGAGATCTCGCGATCGGTCACCGAGCTGGGCAGCGAAGGGCGCCTTGTTGCGATGCAGGCCGAGGAGGTGACCGCGAACGTCGCCGACGATCACGCGCTCCTCCTGCGGGACTATGTCGTCGGTGGCAGCCAGAAGCAGGCGAGCGTCGTTCGATTCCTCGTCTCCGACATGGCACAGGAGCAGCTGATCGACGACATGGCGCTTGCGGTGGCGCTCGGCTTCCCGGCGACACCCGACACCCTGGAGTCGCACATCCGCTCCCGCGGGTATCGGGCGTTGCGCAGGATCCCCTCCCTGCCTGCCACAGTCATCAACCGGCTGGTGGAGCGCTTCACCGCTCTGTCGTCTCTCGCCGCGGCGAGCGAGGCCCAGCTGGACGAAGTCGACGGCGTGGGCGCTCGCCGGGCGCACGTCATCGCCGAAGGCCTGCGGCGCCTGAGGGAGTCGTCGGGCGCCTGACGAGCGTCGTGACCGGCCGTCGCCTGCCGTGAGACCTGCGGCCGGGCGTCGCAGGCCGGTGCTAGAATCGGCTCGTCGGACACGAGCGGCGGCAAAGGACCGATGCCCCGCATTCGAGAGGAGGTGCGGCGACGCGGCTGGCGGCAGACTCCGCCGGCTCCGCGGTCGTCACCTGATCATGTTCACGCGGCTCACCCGTTTCGTCGGGGCGACGATGGGCGCGCTCGCAGGTCTTCAGGTCAAGGGACTCATCGACTGGAACCAGCAGATCGGCTACTCCGTTCCAACCGTCATCATTCTGTTCGTCCTTCTTGGAGCAGCCTGCGGTTTCATTCTTGGCGGGATCATTGGCAGAGAGATCGAGCGCGCGTTCGTCTTCCTCGAGGACTACCTGCGCCATATTGCGCTGAGCGACCTGATCCTTGGGGTGTCCGGTCTGCTCGTCGGTCTCGTCATCGCGCTCATCGTGACCGTCCCGCTACGCTCGCTGGAACCGCCCTGGGTCGCTCTGGTCGGGCAGATCGCCACGTACCTGGTCCTCGGATACTCTGGCGCGCGCGCGTCGCTGATCAAGCGCAGGGACCTCGCCGCTGCCTTCTCGCGCTTCGGCTCGGAGCACGAGGAGTCCGTGCCGGTCGGCGTCAAGCTGCTCGACACGAGCGCGGTGATCGACGGGCGCTTCGCCGAACTGCTCAAGGCCGGCTTCGTCGAGGGCGAGGTCCGCGTCCCCGGATTCGTGCTCTCCGAACTGCAGACGCTCTCGGACTCGGCGGACGACACGCGCCGCGCGCGCGGGCGTCGAGGCCTCGATCTGCTCGCGGCCATGCGCACCGGGGATCACGCGGTCCAGGTCTTCGCGATGGACTACCCCGAAATACCCGACGTCGACTCGAAGCTTGTCCGGCTCGCCCTGGATACGGGCTCCTCGATCGTCACGGTCGACTACAACCTCACCCAGGTCGCGCGCGTGCAAGGGATCGACGTTCTCAACATCAACGACCTGGCGTCCGCTCTGCGGCCGAACCACCTCCCCGGCGAGGCCATCCGGATCCACATCACCCGTGAGGGCAAGGAATCGGACCAGGGCGTCGGCTATCTCGAGGACGGCACCATGGTCGTCGTCCAGAACGGCCGCGAGTTGCTCGGCGAGATGGCCGAGGTGACGGTCACTTCCGTGCTGCAGACATCGGGCGGCAGGATGGTGTTCGCGCGTCCTGGGGCCGTATAGATGAACGCTGCGATCATTGCGGCCGGCGGGACCGGTGAGCGGTTCGGCGAGCCGGGCGGTAAACAGCTCGCGACAGTCTCGGGAGAGCCTGTCCTCACCCGCACGATCCGGGCATTTGAAGCATGTGGCGCGGTCGACGCGATCGTGGTCGTCACGCACCCCGAGCGGGTCGAGGAATACCGTGGCTCGGCCGTGACACCCGCGGCCGCCAGCAAGGTCATCGCCGTGGTCGCAGGAGGAGTGACGCGCCGAGCGTCGGTCGCGGCGGGACTCGACGCGCTCCCGGATGGCATCGCCTACGTCGCGGTGCACGACGGCGCGCGCGCGGCAATCACGCCGCGGACGATCACTGAGGCATTCGCGCGGCTGGCGTCGAACCTGGCGCTCGACGGGGTGGTCGTCGGTCACCCCGCGTTGGACACCATCAAGCGCGTCGACGCGGAGGGTCGCATCCTCGACACTCCCGATCGCAGCGGGCTGTGGGTTGCTCAGACGCCCCAGGTGTTCCGTCTGGACGCTCTCCGGCGTGCGCACGCCCGGGCTGCATCCGAGGGTTTCGAGGGGACGGACGACGCATCGCTCGTGGAGCGGGACGGCGGCGCCGTGGCGATGGTCGAGGGACCCCGCTGGAACATGAAGGTGACCGTGCCGGAGGATGTCGCCGTCCTCGAGGCCCTGCTGGCGTCACGAGAGGCGGAAGGGGAGCGATGAGCGCGATGCGTATCGGACTCGGCTACGACGTGCACGCGTTCGGCGAAGGACGCCGGCTCGTGTTGGGCGGTATCGAGGTGCCGCACGATCGCGGCCTCCTCGGCCACTCCGACGCCGACGTTCTCGTGCACGCGCTCATGGACGCGGTCCTCGGGGCCATGCGTGCCGGCGACATCGGCGCGCACTTCCCCGACACCGACCCGCAGTATGCCGGCTGCTCCAGCATCGGGCTCCTGCGTCATGTCGCCGGGCTCATGGTCGAGGCCGGATGGGAGTTGGTCGATGCCGATACGGTGCTCGTCCTCGAACGTCCAAGGGTCTCTCCGTACCGCGACGCGATGCGGCGCGAGATGGCCGACGCACTCGGCGTCGATATCGACCGGATCGGCCTGAAGGCGACCACGACCGAGGGTCTCGGCCTCACCGGCAGGGGCGAGGGCGTCGCCGCGCAGGCCGTCGTCCTCCTCGAGCGGCGATGACCGTCGTGGCCGACCGCGTCCGCTTCTCTCCGGCGCCCAGTGGGCTTCTCCATCTCGGAGGGGCGCGCACCGCCCTGTTCAACCATCTGGTGGCCGCCCGTGGTGGCGCGTTCGTGTTGCGCTTCGAGGACACCGACATCGCGCGATCGGACGTCGCATACGAGGCCCACCTGCTGGAGGACCTCCGCTGGCTCGGTATCTCGTGGTCCGAGGGTCCGGACGTCTCGGGGCCCTGTGGCCCGTACCGGCAGTCCGAGCGCGCGGACCGCTACGCCGGCGCGTTGGCACGCCTGGAGGCCGCAGGCCGCGTGTACCGCTGCTTCTGCCATGAGAGTCACCTGGCAGAGGAGCGCGACATTGACGCTGCCGAGGGCCGGGCGCCGCGCTACCGCGGGTCCTGCAGCACGCTCGAACCCGATGAGGCGCTCGCCAGGGCCGCAGCGGGTGAGCCGTTCTGCTGGCGCTTCTCCGTGGCCCCCGGCCGAGATATCGCGGTCGAGGATCGCGTCCACGGGACGGTCACGTTCCGCTCCGACGATATCGGGGACTTCGTGGTTGCGCGTTCGGATGGCCGGGCGCTGTACGACTTGGCGTGCGTGGTCGACGACACGGAGATGGGCATCACGCTCGTCATCCGTGGCGACGACCACCTGTCCAACACTCCGCGCCAGATCCTGCTGTTCGAGGCGCTCGGGGCGACCGTCCCGAGCTACGCGCATGTCCCGCTGGTGATGGGACCGGACGGCCGCCCGCTGTCGAAGTCGCGCGGCGCGGAGTCCATCGCCTCGCTGCGGGAGCAGGGCTTTCTTCCGTCCGCGATCACGAACCACCTCGCGCTGCTCGGGTGGTCGGATCCGCAGGGCCGCGAGGTCATGACGCTCGACGATCTGGAGGGGGCGTTCTCGCTCGACCGCGTTTCCCCCTCGGCGCCCCTGCACGATCCGACGCGGCTCCGCTGGCTCAACCGCCGATACATGCTGGCCCTGCCGGGAGCCGAGCGCGCCGAGCTCGTCGCGCGCTGGCTGCCCGCCTTCCCCGGGGTCGACGCGCTCGAGGCAGCGGAACTGGTCATGGGCGACCTGGACGTCGCAAGCGATGCGGCAGCGCTCGTGCAGGGTGTGGCCGAGCCCCTCGAGCCTGATGGCGAAGCGCGTGCCGCACTCGCCTCGCCCGTCGCTTCGGCGGCGCTCAGCATCGCGCTCGACGCGCTCTCAGCCCTTCCGGCCCTCGACGTCGTTCGCGAGGCGCTCAAGGCGGCGGGACTGCCCCTGCGTGACGCTCTGCCAGCCGTCCGCGCCGCACTCACCGGCCGGGCGCACGGGTTGCCCATGGCGACGCTGGAGGTCCTCATCGGAGCGACGGAGGCCGCTCGCAGGCTCGAACTCGCGACGCGCGCGTGACGCGGACGGGAGCGGGTAGGTACACTGGCGCTACTTCGAGCCACATGGCCCGATCATTCTCTGAGGTGTGAGGCGCGAGTGTTCTCCCTGCTGAGACGTGACATAGCGGCGGTGATGGAGCGCGATCCTGCGGCGACATCGCCCGCTTCCGCGTACTTCAACTACCCCGGTCTCAAGGCGATCCGCTGGCACAGGCGCGCCCACAAGCTCTACGCGTCGGGGCACACGTTCCTCGCGCGGGCCGTCAGTCAGTTCGCAAGGCACCACACCGGCATCGAGATCCACCCCGGCGCCACCATCGGCGAAGGGCTCTTCATCGACCACGGCATGGGTGTCGTCGTCGGCGAGACCGCGATCATCGGGAACGACGTCACCATCTACCAGGGCGTGACACTCGGCGGGACCGGCAAGGAGCGCGGCAAGCGCCATCCAACCATCGAGGATCGCGTCGTCATCGGCGTCGGAGCGACGGTGCTCGGCAATATCACCATCGGCCGCGGCAGCAAGGTCGGCGCGGGCGCCGTGGTCGTGAACAACGTCCCGCCGAACTGCACCGTCGTCGGCGTTCCCGGGCGTGTCGTGGTCCGCGAGGGCGCGCGCGTCGACGTCGTCGACCTGCACCACGAGGACCTGCCCGACCCGGTCGTCGAGATGCTCCGCTGCATCCAGCACCGCATCGACCGGCTCGACGCGCGCATCGCCAAGGACGAGAGCGCTGCAGGGATCCCCACGCACACGCCCGCCGTCGCGGTGCCGGACAACATCGGCATCGACGATGAGTCGAGCGGGCTGGCCTCCGGCGAGGATTCCGTCTCGCCGGGCGCGTGTGACATCGCCTGAGTCTCTCGCGCCGTCGCCGCTCCGACCGCCCGCCCGTCCGTCCCAACGCGAAGGAACCGAACCGTGGCTCTCCGCCTCTACAACACGATGGCCCGCACGAAGCAGGACTTCGTCCCCCGCGAGGAGGGCAAGGTCTTCATGTACGTGTGCGGTCCCACCGTCTACAACCACATCCACATCGGCAACGCCCGGACGTTCCTGTCGTTCGACGTCATTCGCCGCTATCTGGAGCACCGCGGTCTCGACGTCCGGTTCGTGCAGAACATCACGGACATCGATGACAAGATCATCAACCGCGCGAACGAGGAGGGACGCCCGGCCGCCGAGGTGGCCACGGAGTATACGGAGGCGTTCATCTCGGCGATGCGCGCGCTCGGCGTGAAGGACCCGACGGTGCGCCCCATGGCGACTGAGACGATCCCGCAGATGGTCGATCTTGTCGAGCGTCTGGTCACGAGCGGACACGCATACGAGTCCGGCGGCGACGTGTACTTCTCGGTGCGCAGCTTCCCCGGCTACGGCAAGCTCTCCGGCCGGGACGTCGAGGAGATGGAGAACCAAGCCCGCATCGAGCACGACGACCGCAAGCGCGATCCCCTCGACTTCGCGCTCTGGAAGTCGGCGAAGCCCGGCGAGCCGCACTGGTCGAGCCCGTGGGGGGAGGGGCGTCCCGGCTGGCACATCGAGTGCTCGGCGATGTCGGAAATGGAGCTCGGGTTGCCGTTCGACATCCACGGTGGCGGAAGCGACCTCATCTTCCCGCACCATGAGAACGAGATCGCCCAGTCGGAAGCCGCCACTGGTGTCACATTCGCCAACTACTGGCTGCACGGCGGTATGCTCCAGGTCGACTCGGAGAAGATGTCCAAGTCGCTGGGCAACTTCCTGCTGCTGAAGGACGTGCTCGAGCACTACCCGGTCCCGATCATCCGGCTGCTCATGCTGCAGACCCACTACCGCAGTTCGCTGGACTACTCCGCGGAGCGTCTGGAAGAGGCGCGCACGGCCTTCGAGCGCCTGGCGAACTCCGTGCGGATGTTGCGCTGGGCCGCCTCGAACGCGTGCGGTGCGGGCGCTGATGCATCGGAACGCACGGCACTCGCTGAAGCCATCGGCGAGGCGCAGCGCCGCTTCGATGAAGAGATGGACGACGATTTCAACAGCGCCGGCGCGCTCGGCGCGATCTTCGAACTCGCCCGGCTCGCAAACTCGTTCGTCGGCGGCCGCGAGGCCAGGCTCGGCCTGGAAGACGCGGCAGTCGCGCAACGGGCGGCCGATGTCATCGTCGAGCTTCTCGGCGTGTTGGGCGTGAGCATGACACGGGACGTCTCGATCACCGTCGATGCGGTTGTGGTCGACCGGCTCGTCGAGTTGGCCTCACGGCTGACCGCGTACGCGGGGACGGACCAGGAGGAGGCGAAGCGGGCGCTGCTCGATGCTCGCGCGAGCGCACGCCGCGACAAGAACTGGGCCCTTGCTGACGAGATTCGGGACCAGCTCTCATCGCTGGGGTGGCGCATCGAAGACACGCCGACCGGCGCTCGCGTGATCCTGGGGGCGTAGAGCAACAATGGAAGAGCGCGTCGAAGGCCGCAACGCGGTCACGGAACTTCTGGCGTCGGGTCGCCGCGTCACACGGATGTTCGTGCTCGAAGGCGCACGGCCCGGCGACCCGCTTGCGGTCCTCACCACAGATGCCAGGAAGCGCGGCGTCCGCGTGGACGCCGTGTCGCGGCGCGAACTCGACAAGCTGAGCGAGCGGGGCGCGCACCAAGGCGTCGTCGCGCTGGTCGAGCCCTTCCGATACACGTCGCTCGACGACATCATCGCCGCCGACGCTGAGGAGTCGTCCAGTCTCATCATCGCCCTCGACCACGTCACCGATCCCGGCAACCTGGGAGCGGTCGTGCGAACCGCGGAAGTGGTCGGCGCTGCGGGCGTGCTCATCCCCAAGGACCGCGCCGTCGCAATGACGCCATCGGCCCTCAAGGCATCGGCGGGTGCGGCAGAGCACCTGCCGATCGCGCGTATCACGAACCTCGTGCAGGTGCTCGAGCTGCTCAAGGAGTCCGGCTACTGGATCGTGGGCGCCTCCGAGAAGGCTGCGGACGAGGCGTGGTCAGCGCCGCTCGAGGGCAGGATCGTGCTGGTCATGGGCGCCGAGGGGAGCGGTCTCGCGCGCCTCACGGAACGCGCATGCGACCTGCTCGTGCGCCTCCCCGTGCGCGGCAAGGTTTCCTCTCTCAACGTCTCTGCTGCCACCGCCGTCCTCGCGTATGAGTGGCTGCGTCGCACTTCGCAGCGGTAGGGGAGACGCCATGCGGCGGCTCATCATCGACGGCTACAACCTTCTGCACTCGGTCCCGCGCTACGCGGCCGAGGCCGACCGCGACATCGATGCCGCACGCCAACGTCTCATAGCCGACCTCGGCGCCCGAGCTGCCGAAGGGCAGGACGTCATCGTCGTCTTCGACGGGGGCGGCAACCCGTCTTCCGACGGAGAGCCGCGCCAGATCGGGGGCGTCACCGTGATCTTCTCCCCGGCCGGTACCGACGCCGACGCCGTCATCGAATCGCTGGCATCCCGCGCTCGCCAGGAGTGCGAGGAAGCTGAGGTCGTCACCTCCGACGGAGCGACGCGCTGGACGTCTCTCGGCGGACCGGTGACTGTGACGCGCGCCCCGTCCTTCGCGCGCGAGCTGGAATACGACGAACGCGAATGGCGCGAGCGCCACGAGGCGCCCCGTTCGCGCGCGACCGTCGAGGGCCGCATCGACCCCGCGACACGGCAGCAGCTCGATCGGATCGCCGGTCGCGGCGACCGTCCGTCGCGCCGCTGAGACCGCCCGAGGAAGCCGTCTCTGCTCGGCCCGCTTCCTTCGTTGACATTCCCGAACGCACGCGATAGCGTCCGAGGCGACCGCACAGCCGGGGGGCGTCGGTCAGGGGACTCTCGCGTACGTACCACCTGCCGGGGAGGTCAAGCGTGAGTGCTATTGCAGGGGGTGTCCGTCGCTGCGATCCAGCGGCGGAGGTGTCGCTCATTCTCGCCGCGCAAGCAGGGGACGAGGCCGCTTCGTCTGTCCTGATGTCTCGCTACCGCAGCTTCGTGCGCTGCAAGGCGCGCAGCTACTTCCTCGCGGGCGCGGACCGTGACGACGTGATCCAAGAGGGCATGATCGGCCTGTACAAGGCGATCCGTGACTTCCGTGCCGACCGCCAGACGTCGTTCCGCTCGTTCGCCGAGCTCTGCGTCACGCGGCAGCTCATCACGGCGATCAAGTCGGCGAGCCGCCAGAAGCATGCGCCGCTCAACACGTACGTATCGCTGCACCGTCCGGCCGCGGCGGAGGATGAGGGCGATCGGGTGCTCTCCGACATCCTCGCCGCCCGTGAGGTGTGCGATCCCGCTGAAGTCGTGATCGATGCGTGGGAGACGGCGACCATCAAAGAAGGCTTCACCGGCGCGCTGTCGGGCTTCGAGTCCGACGTGCTGCGCCTCTATGTGGCCGGCAGTTCATACAGCGAGATCGCCGATGAGCTCGGCCGTCATGCCAAAGCCGTGGACAACGCACTGCAGCGCGTCAAGCGCAAGGTCGAGCTGCAGATCCAAAGGTGCCGCGTTTGCTGATGCGCTCTCGGCTCGAATGCGCCACAATAGGCGACTTGAAGCCGGTGTAGCTCAGTTGGCAGAGCAATCGCCTTGTAAGCGATAGGTCGGGGGTTCGAGTCCCCCCGCCGGCTCCAGCATGACTTCGGTGCTTGCAGGGCGCGTCTATGGACACGCCCGGTGCCGTTGCCGCCGTTGACAGCCATGTGGGAGGCGGGTAGTATTCACTCGCCTTTTCGCAGGGTGCTGCACGACCTTGACATCGCGAATACGGCTTTTTGTTTGTGTGGGGGTGTGCCCGAGTGGCTAAAGGGGACGGGCTGTAAACCCGTTGGCTACGCCTACCTTGGTTCGAATCCAAGCGCCCCCACCATTTGCCCACATAGCTCAGTCGGCAGAGCACTTCCTTGGTAAGGAAGAGGTCATCGGTTCAAGTCCGATTGTGGGCTCCACAACGACTCACCGGACGAGTGCAGTCCGTGCGGATTGACGCATCGGAGCGCCGGCTGGTCACATAGCTTTTGGCGGTGTAGCTCAGTTGGTTAGAGCACGCGGTTCATACCCGCGGCGTCGCTGGTTCGAGTCCAGCCACCGCTACCAGGTCATCCACGCCCGAGCCCGACGGCCGGTCGTAGATACGTACGAGGCACGAATGCACGGAAACCAGCAAAGCCGGCCGTCGACCGGCACGAGGGCGTGACGGGTGGTATAGACCCGATACACGCCGCGTCACCCCTGAAGGAGGAGACTAGATGGCGAAGAAGAAGTTCGAGCGCACCAAGCTGCACGTCAACGTGGGCACCATCGGTCACGTCGACCACGGCAAGACCACGCTGACCGCGGCTATCACGCAGCGCCAGGCGTCGAAGGGCTTCGCTGACTTCACGCCGTTCGACCAGATCGACAAGGCGCCGGAAGAGCGCGAGCGCGGCATCACTATCGCTATCGCGCACGTCGAGTACGAGACCGAGCACCGTCACTACGCGCACGTCGACTGCCCGGGTCACGCCGACTACGTCAAGAACATGATCACCGGTGCCGCGCAGATGGACGGCGCGATCCTGGTCGTGTCCGCCGCTGACGGCCCCATGCCCCAGACGCGTGAGCACATCCTGCTCGCCCGCCAGGTCGGCGTTCCCTACATCGTCGTGTATCTGAACAAGTGCGACATGGTCGACGATCCGGAGCTCATCGAGCTCGTGGAGATGGAAGTCCGTGAGCTGCTCGACGAGTACGAGTTCCCGGGCGACGACACCCCGATCATCCGCGGCTCGGCGCTCAGGGCGCTCGAGGGCGATGAGGAGTACAACAAGTCGATCGACGAGCTCATGAACGCCATCGACACGTTCATCCCGGATCCCGAGCGCGCCATCGACAAGCCCTTCCTCATGGCCGTCGAGGACGTCTTCACGATCACCGGCCGTGGCACCGTCGCCACCGGCCGTGTCGAGCGCGGCGTCGTCAAGGTCGGCGACGAGGTCGAGATGGTCGGTATTCACCCGGAGACCCGCAAGACCGTGGTCACCGGCGTCGAGATGTTCCGCAAGCTGCTCGACCAGGCTCAGGCCGGCGACAACATCGGCGTCCTGCTCCGTGGCGTTGGCCGCACCGAGATCGAGCGTGGCCAGGTCCTCTGCAAGCCGGGTTCGATCACGCCGCACACCGAGTTCACCGGCCAGGTCTACATCCTGACCAAGGAAGAAGGCGGCCGTCACACCCCGTTCTTCGACGGCTATCGCCCGCAGTTCTACTTCCGCACCACTGACGTGACCGGTATCGCGCACCTCCCCGAGGGCACCGAGATGGTCATGCCCGGCGACAACGTCGAGGTCAAGGCCCAGCTCATCGCCCCGATCGCCATGGAGGAGGGCCTCCGCTTCGCTATCCGCGAGGGTGGCCGCACCGTTGGCTCGGGCAAGGTCAGCACCATCATCAAGTAGCTCGACCTTCACACGCACTGAACTGCGCGTAGAGGGGGCCCGGCCCTGCACATCACAGGGCCGGGCCCCGTCGCCCGCTTCCGAGGTGAAATTGACACTCCTCGAAATCGGGTGGTAGATTGCCATACCGTCCCCGGCCCAACCCCTAGTTGCGAACCCGGGTGGACAGGGCCTTTCGGGAGGAAGCGATACCATGAGGACGCTCGTCACGCTCGCCTGCACCGAGTGCAAGCGTCGTAACTACACGACGAAGAAGAACAAGCAGAACAACCCGGAGCGCATCGAGTACAAGAAGTACTGCAAGTGGTGCCGCACTCATACGGTCCACAAGGAGACGCGCTAGTCGCTCGCCCGCGCGCGGTCCCTCTTCAGGGCCACGCCGGTGATCTAGGCCAGTAGCTCCAATGGTAGAGCGCCGGTCTCCAAAACCGGATGTTGGGGGTTCGAGTCCCTCCTGGCCTGCCACTGACACCGACCCGGTTTCGTCGAACGTGCTGACGAGCCGGTCAATATCGAGGATGTGCCCGGCGCGCGGGAGTCGCGAAGCGCCGGGACCCGAGAGGACGGATCGACGAGATGGCCCAGCAGAGCACCAAAGCGGCCAAGCCGAGCATCTGGAAGCGCCTGGGGCGCTACTTCAGCGACGTGCGCGCAGAGATGCGCCGCGTGGTCTGGCCGACGCGCGCCGAGGTCATCAGCTCGTCGTGGATCGTCGTCATCACGCTTGCGATCTTCGTCGTGCTCATCTTCGCGTTCGATGAGCTTTCGTCGCTGATCATCGGCTTGCTCGCATCGGTCGGGGGCTAGTCGACATGGCGAAGCGCTGGTATGTGATCCACACCTACTCGGGCTACGAGAACAAGGTCAAGGCCAATCTCGAACACCGCATCGAGTCGATGAGCATGTCCCACAAGATCTTCGACGTCTTCATCCCCAAGGAGACGGTCACGGAGATCAAGCAGGGCGGCAAGAAGGTCACGTCCGACAAGAAGGTCTTCCCGGGCTACATCCTCGTCGAGATGCAACTCGACGACGACAGCTGGTACGTCGTCCGCAACACACCGGGCGTCACCGGTTTCGTTGGCAGCCAGGGCAAGCCCGTTCCGCTCTCGCGCGATGAGGTCAAGCGGATCAAGGGCACGACCGGCATCGCGGGCGTGAAGACCAAGTCGTTCACGGAGTTCCACGAAGGCATGGCCGTCAAGGTCACGTCCGGACCGCTCGCCGAGTTCGACGGCACCGTTGCCGAGGTCAATGCCGATCAGGGCAAGATCAAGGTCATGGTCTCGATCTTTGGCCGCGAGACTCCTGTCGAGCTCGGGTTCGACCAGGTCGCGAAGTTGTAGACACCGCGGGGAGCGTTCGCACCAGGACCCGCCGGCGAGAGTGATGCCTCGTCCGGGCTTCTCAGGTCCGAGAAGGTTGCAGCCCTCTGCGTTGACGAAGAGCACGACGTACGGAATGAAGACCCAGGCGCGCGAATACGTCGCGCCGACACAAGAGGATCGGATGTAGAGGATCATGGCCAAGAAGGCAGTCGGCTTCATCAAGCTGCAGATCCCGGCCGGCCAGGCCAACCCGGCACCGCCGGTCGGCCCCGCGCTCGGTCAGCACCAGGTGAACATCATGCAGTTCTGCCAGGCGTTCAACGCCCAGACGCAGGGCTCCATGGGCACCATCACCCCCGTCGAGATCACGGTCTATGAGGACCGCTCGTTCACGTTCGTGACCAAGACCCCGCCGGCCGCATTCCTGCTCAAGCAGGCCGCGGGCGTCGACAAGGGCTCTGCCGTCCCGAACCGCACCAAGGTCGCCACGGTCACCCGCGATCAGGTTCGCCAGATCGCCGAGACCAAGCTCCCGGACCTCAACGCCAACGACGTCGATGCCGCGATGAAGATCATCGAGGGCACCGCCCGCTCGATGGGCATCACGGTCGAGGAGTAGCGCGACCGGCACGGCCCCGGACCGCCGGTCCGGGTGAGGCTATGCGTGGGAGGGCCGGGAGGCCCGCTTACCACAGGAGGTATGAGATGAAGGTCGGAAAGAAGCTCGCCGACGCGCGCACGCGCATCGACAAGGACACGCTCTACACCCCGCTGCAGGCGATCTCGCTCGCCAAGGAGACCGCGCCGGCGAAGTTCGACGAGACCGTCGAGGTCCACTTCCGTCTCGGCATCGACACCCGCCAGGCGGACCAGCAGGTGCGCGGCAGCGTCTCGCTCCCGAACGGCACCGGCAAGACCGTCCGCGTCGCGGTGTTCGCCTCGGGCGACAAGGCCCGCGAGGCTGAGGCTGCAGGCGCCGACGTCGTCGGCGACGACGACCTGATCGAGAAGATCAGCGGCGGCTTCCTGGACTTCGACGCAACGGTCGCCACCCCTGACATGATGGCCAAGGTCGGTCGCCTCGGAAAGATCCTCGGCACCCGCGGCCTCATGCCGAACCCGAAGCTCGGCACCGTGACCATGGATGTCGCGCGCGTCGTCAAGGAGCTAAAGGCCGGCAAGGTCGAGTACCGTGCGGACAAGTTCGGCATCGCGCACGTCGGCATCGGCAAGGTCAGCTTCGACGCCGCCAAGCTCGTGGAGAACTACGGCGCCGTGCTCGACGAGGTCCTTCGAGCCAAGCCGTCGGCCGCCAAGGGCAAGTACCTGAAGTCGATCACCATCGCCACCACGATGGGCCCCGGCATCACGGTCGACCCGCTGCGCACGCGCAACCTCCTCGAGGACTAGCACAGCATCTTCTCCCCGGAGGACCAACTTCGCCGCTTGCGGCGAGGCGCTCCGCGGTGGTAGGGTACGCAACGCACTCTTGACATCGAGCGATACCGACCGACGCTACCGAAGACAGCCGGTGCCCGGGCTCTCGAGCCGGGCTTAAGGGGACGCTAGAAGCGCCCCGCCAGCCGAGGTGGACGTCCACGAGCGCGTCAGCCCCATCCGGGCCGGCACGCACGACGAATCAAGACTTCGTCCGTGGCCTCCGCCGAGTTCCTTCGGTGGGGGCCACGTCCTTCTCCGGGGGCTTCCCTCCCGGAGCCAAGGACCGGCCACCGCCCAAATGTCACTCCGCATCGCTGGAGTGCCAGCGGCGGCGGTTCTCGCGAAAAGCGAAAGGAGGGAAGAAAGACAACCATGCCCAACGCAAACAAGATGGAAGACGTTGCCGCGATCAAGGACCGGTTCGCCCGGGCCTCCGCGGTGATCCTTGCCGACTACCGTGGACTCACGGTCAAGGAGATGCAGGCGCTCCGCGCCGCGCTCCGCGAGTCGGGCGCCGAGCTGCGCGTGTACAAGAACACGCTCGCCCAGATCGCCATGCGTGAGCTCGCGCTCCCGGATCTCGGCGAGCTGCTGGACGGCCCCACGGCCTTCCTGTTCAGCTACTCCGACCCGGTCGCGCCGGCGAAGGCGATCACGGACTTCATGAAGGACCACAAGGTCCTCGAGATCAAGGGCGGTTTCATCGACAGCACCATCACTTCCGCTGCCGGGGTGCAGGCTCTTGCCTCACTGCCGTCTCGCGAGGTGCTCATCGCGAAGCTGCTCGGCACCATGCTCAACCCGATCGTCGGATTCGCACGCGTCCTCAACGGACCGGTGGAGGCGTTCGCCCGCACCGTCCAGGCCGTGGCCGATCAGAAGGCTGCGGCGTAAGAGCTGTTCGTCACGCACGTACCAACAGATATGCGGGGCGGACAGCCGCGCATGAAGAAACGAAGGAGTCAAAGAATCATGGCTGCACTCAGCAATGAGGAGATCCTCGAGGCTATCAAGGTCAAGCCGGCTCTTGAGCTGGCCGAGCTCGTCAAGATGATGGAGGAGACCTTCGGTGTCTCCGCCGCCGCTCCGGTCGCCGTTGCGGCTGCCGGTCCCGCCGCCGAGGCCGCCCCGGTGGAGGAGAAGGACAGCTTCGACGTCGTTCTCGCCAACGTCGGCGCCAACAAGATCTCGGTCATCAAGGTCGTTCGCGAGATCGTCCCGGGCCTGGGTCTCAAGGAGGCCAAGGACCTCGTCGAGGCCGCCCCGACCGCTGTCGTTCAGGGCGTGAACAAGGACGAGGCCGAGAAGGCGAAGGCCAAGCTCGAAGAGGCCGGCGCGACCATCGAGGTCAAGTAACTCGTACCACCTGGCACTACGCACCGAATCGGGTAGATCCGATCGGGCCGGGAGCGCACAGGAGCGCTCCCGGCCCGATTCGCGCCTCTCGCGCCACAAGCGCTGGCGGGGGAGCGGACGAGATTGTTTGGACTGACGCAAGAAAGTGGCACGAACGGTGTTGACCCGTCCGTGCCACTTGCATAGACTGATAGTTTGCCGCGTTATGTAGTTAGCCCCACGACCGGAGGAGGAATCACCTGGTGGCCCGTGGAGCCGAATCCCGTGTTGTCCAGGCTGGTCTTCGCCAGCGACGCACCTTCGCAAAGATCCCGGAGGTGCTCGACGTCCCTAATCTTATCGCTTTGCAGAGGGACAGTTTCAAGTGGTTCCTTGAGGAAGGCCTGCACGACACCTTCCAGGACATATCGCCGATCGAAGACTTCACGGGGAACCTTGCCGTGGAGTTCGGCGCGCATGAGTTCGGCGATCCCAAGTACTCCGTAGAGGAGTGCAAGGAAAAGGACATGTCCTACCAGGCGCCGCTCTTCGTTGATGTCGCGTTCATCAACAAGGAGACCGGCGAGATGAAGGAGCAGCAGGTCTTCATGGGCGATTTCCCGCTCATGACCGACCGGGGCACCTTCGTCATCAACGGCACCGAGCGCGTCGTCGTGAGCCAGCTCGTCCGTTCTCCGGGCGTCTACTACTCGGAAGAGCGTGACAAGACCTCCGACAAGGCGATCTACACGACGAAGGTCATCCCCGCGCGTGGGGCATGGCTGGAACTCGAGACCGATCGTCGCGACGTCGTGTCGGTCCGCATCGACCGCAAGCGCAAGCAGCCCGTCACGGTGCTGCTGAAGGCGCTCGGCATCGCAGAGACGCGCGAGGAGATCCTCGACCTGCTCGGCGACTCCGAGTGCATCAAGCGCACGCTCGAGAAGGACTACACCGAGAACCGCGAAGAGGCGCTGATCGAGATCTACAAGCGCCTCCGCCCGGGCGAGCCGCCGACGGTCGAGTCTGCCCGTTCGCTGCTCGACGGCCTGTTCTTCAACGCGCAGCGCTACGACCTCGCCAAGGTCGGTCGCTACAAGATGAATACCAAGCTCGGCCAGTCGCTGCCGATCGACCAGTCCACGCTCACGAGCGAGGACGTGCTCGCCGCTGTCCGCTACCTGGTGGGATTGTGGGAGGGCAACGACGGGTTCGAGGTCGATGACATCGACCACTTCGGCAACCGCCGCGTCCGCAGCGTCGGCGAGCTGATCCAGAACCAGTTCCGGATCGGTCTCGCCCGCATGGAGCGCGTCGTGCGCGAGCGCATGACCACTCAGGATGTCGAGCAGATCACGCCGCAGTCGCTGATCAACATCCGCCCGATCGTGGCGGCCATCAAGGAGTTCTTCGGGAGCAGCCAGCTCTCGCAGTTCATGGACCAGACGAACCCGCTCGCTGGACTGACGCACAAGCGTCGTCTCTCGGCGCTGGGTCCCGGCGGTCTTTCGCGTGAGCGTGCAGGCTTCGAGGTCCGCGACGTTCACCCTTCGCACTACGGCCGCATGTGCCCTATCGAGACGCCTGAAGGCCCGAACATCGGTCTCATCGGGTCGCTCGCGACCTTCGCGCGCATCAACCCGTACGGCTTCATCGAGACGCCGTACCGCAAGGTCGAGAAGGGCAAAGTCACCGACGATATCGCGTACCTGACTGCCGACCAGGAGGACCGCTACGTCATCGCTCAGGCGAACGAGACCTTCGACCAGAAGACTCGTGCGTTCGACCGGCCGCGCGTCCTCTGCCGTCTGAAGGGCGGTGACCCGGAGGAGGTCAAGCCGGAGGACGTCCAGTACATGGACGTCTCGCCGCGCCAGATGGTCTCCGTCGCCACCGCGCTCATCCCGTTCCTCGAGCACGACGACGCGAACCGCGCCCTCATGGGCTCGAACATGCAGCGCCAGGCTGTGCCGCTGCTGCGCCCCAAGGCGCCGCTCATCGGCACCGGCATGGAGCACCGTTCGGTCGTGGACACCGGCGAGATTGTTCGCTGCAAGCGTGCCGGCGTGGTCGAGCACGTGGACTCGCACATGGTGGCCGTTCGCACCTCTGACGGTGCGCTCGAGGAGTACCACCTGCCGAAGTTCATGAGAAGCAACCAGGGCACCTGCATCAACCACCGCCCGGTGGTGGCCATCGGCCAGTCCGTCGATGTTGATGACGTGCTCGCCGACGGCCCGTCGACGGAAGAGGGCGAGCTCGCGCTCGGCACGAACCTTCTCGTCGCGTTCATGCCGTGGGAGGGCTACAACTACGAGGACGCCATCATCCTCTCCGAGCGCATCGTCAAAGAGGACATGCTCACCTCGATCCACATCGAGGAGTACGAGGTCGAGGCGCGCGACACGAAGCTCGGGCCCGAGGAGATCACCCGCGAGATCCCGAACGTCGGCGAAGACACGCTCGCGAACCTCGACGAGGATGGCATCATCCGCATCGGCGCCGAGGTCTTCCCCGGCGACGTGCTGGTCGGCAAGGTCACCCCGAAGGGCGAGACCGAGCTCACCGCCGAGGAGCGTCTGCTCCGCGCCATCTTCGGTGAGAAGGCGCGCGAGGTGCGCGACACTTCTCTGAAGGTGCCGCACGGCGAGACCGGTCGCGTCATTGCGGTCCAGCAGTTCAGCCGCGACAACGGCGACGACCTGTCGCCGGGCGTGAACGAGCTCGTCCGCGTCTACGTGGCCCAGAAGCGCAAGATCAACGAGGGCGACAAGCTCGCCGGCCGTCACGGTAACAAGGGTGTCATCTCCAAGATCCTCCCGATCGAGGACATGCCGTTCCTGGCCGACGGTCGCGCGGTCGACATCATCCTGAACCCGCTCGGCGTTCCGTCGCGTATGAACATCGGTCAGCTGCTCGAGACCCACCTGGGTTGGGCGGCGTTCGTCGGCTGGTCCGACGACGAGAAGCAGAAGGCCGCCGTCGACGGTGGCATCTACTGCGCCACGCCGGTGTTCGACGGCGCACGCGAGTATGAGATCCAGGACGTTCTCGAGCTCTCCGACCGCAACGTCCAGTTGCGGGCCAAGGAGCGCTTCGGCGACAAGGCCATCGATGAGATGGTTCCGAGCGTCGGACGCACCGGCAAGGCGCGTCTCTACGACGGTCGCACTGGCGAGCCGTTCCGCGAGAACGTCACGGTCGGGCAGATCTACATCCTGAAGCTGCTGCACCTCGTCGACGACAAGATCCACGCTCGTTCGACAGGCCCGTACAGCCTCATCACCCAGCAGCCGCTCGGTGGCAAGGCGCAGTTCGGTGGTCAGCGCTTCGGTGAGATGGAAGTGTGGGCGCTCTACGCGTACGGCGCCGCCTACGTCCTCCAGGAGATCCTCACCATCAAGTCCGACGACGTTGTCGGCCGCGTGAAGGCATACGAGGCCATCGTCAAGGGTGAGAACATCCCCGAGCCGGGTATCCCCGAGAGCTTCAAGGTTCTCGTCAAGGAGATGCAGTCCCTCTGCCTCGACGTCGAGATCATCTCGGAGTCCGGCGAGGAGATCGAGCTCAAGGAAGACGAGGAAGACGTGCTCCGCACCGCTGAGGAGCTCGGGCTCGACCTCTCCGGCATCGGCGAAGCCCGTGTCGAAGAGGAGACGGCGCTCGAGGAGCTGCCGGAGCTCGACGAGGACGACCTGGAGATCTCGCTCGACGACGCGTTCGCATCTGCGGACTCGGATTCGGACGAGTAAGGACCGAACCGCACTGAAGGTAAGGATCGGCACTGCTCCCCCCGCATTGGCGGGGGGAGCGGGGCCGTCAACGAGGAGGAGTCAACGTTGCTCGACGTCGACGTGAACAACTTCGATAGACTGCGGATCGGTCTCGCATCGTCGGAACAGATCCGCCAGTGGTCTCGTGGCGAGGTCAAGAAGCCGGAGACCATCAACTACCGCACGCTCAAGCCCGAGAAGGACGGACTCTTCTGCGAGAAGATCTTCGGTCCGACGAAGGACTGGGAGTGCTACTGCGGCAAGTACAAGCGCGTCCGGTTCAAGGGCATCATCTGCGAGCGCTGCGGCGTTGAGGTCACGCGGGCCAAGGTCCGCCGTGAGCGCATGGGCCACATCGAACTCGCCGCGCCGGTCAGCCACATCTGGTACTTCAAGGGCGTTCCGAGCCGCTTGGGCTACCTGCTCGACATCGCGCCGAAGGACCTCGAGAAGGTCCTCTACTTCGCGAGCTACATCATCACGTCCGTGAACGATGAGGACCGCGAGACGGACCTCGCGATGCTCAAGGATGAGCTCGAGAGTGACGTCGCGAATCTCGAGGCCGAGAAGGCCGCCGAGGTCGCGCAGATCATGGAGGAGCGCGACCGTCGCATCGCCGTTCTCAAGGGTGAGATCGAGCCCGAAGAGGGCGAGTTCATCAACGAGGACATCGCGATCGCGGACCAGATCAAGAAGCTCGAGAACGAGGCGAAGCGTGACCTGAGCGACCTCGACGAGGAGTACGAGGATCGTCGCGAGCTGCTCAAGGACACCTACGACGCGTTCGTGAAGCTCTCGCCCAAGGCGCTCATCAACGATGAGACGCTCTACCGGGAGATGAAGGTCCGCTACGGCAACTACTTCCGTGGCGGCATGGGCGCCGAGGCCATCAAGGACCTCCTGGAGGTCATCAACCTCGAGGACCTGGCCACCGAGCTCCGCGACATCATTCGCGACGGCAAGGGTCAGAAGCGTCAGAAGGCGGTCAAGCGTCTGAAGGTCGTCGCCGCGTTCAAGGCGTCGAACAACCGTCCTGAGTGGATGATCCTCGACGCGATCCCCGTCATCCCGCCGGACCTGCGCCCGATGGTGCAGCTCGACGGCGGCCGTTTCGCGACGTCCGACCTCAACGACCTGTACCGTCGCGTCATCAACCGCAACAACCGCCTGAAGAGGCTGCTCGACCTCGGTGCGCCCGAGATCATCGTGAACAACGAGAAGCGCATGCTGCAGGAGGCCGTCGACGCTCTGTTCGACAACGGTCGCCGCGGCCGCCCCGTTACGGGCCCGGGCAACCGTCCGCTGAAGTCCATCAGCGACATGCTCAAGGGCAAGCAGGGTCGTTTCCGCCAGAACCTGCTCGGCAAGCGCGTCGACTACTCCGGTCGCTCGGTCATCGTCGTCGGCCCGGAGCTCAAGCTGCACCAGTGCGGCCTGCCGAAGGTCATGGCGCTCGAGCTGTTCAAGCCGTTCGTGATGAAGCGCCTCGTCGATCTCGACCAGGCCCAGAACATCAAGAGCGCGAAGCGCATGGTCGACCGCCAGCGTCCGGTCGTGTGGGACGTGCTCGAGGAGGTCATCCGTGACCACCCCGTGATGCTGAACCGCGCCCCGACGCTGCACCGCCTCGGCATCCAGGCCTTCGAGCCGATCCTCGTCGAGGGCAAGGCCATCCGCCTGCACCCGCTCGTGTGCACCGCATTCAACGCGGACTTCGACGGCGACCAGATGGCCGTGCACCTTCCGCTTTCCGCGGAGGCGCAGGCCGAGGCGCGCATCCTCATGCTGTCCGTGAACAACATCAAGAGCCCGGCCCACGGCCGCCCGCTCGCCACGCCCACGCAGGACATGGTCATCGGCGTCTACTACCTGACCGCCGAGCGTGACGGTCAGCCCGGCGAAGGCCGTGTGTTCTACAGCGCGGACGAGGCGATCCTCGCCTACGACAACCGCACCGTGGACCTGCAGGCCAAGATCCAGGTGCGCCTCTCCGAGGACCTCACCATCGAGACCGCGGCGGGCAAGTTCGAGCAGGCCGCGAAGGGCACGCGTCTGGCCACCACGGTCGGTCGCATCACCTTCAACCGGTCGCTGCCGGCTGACTACCCGTTCATCAACCACGAGGTCGACAAGAAGGGCATCTCTCGGATCGTCGAGGACTGCTCGAACAAGTACTCGACCACCCAGATGGCGCGCATCCTCGACGAGGTCAAGCGTCTCGGCTTCCACTATGCGACGCGCGCCGGCGTGACCGTCTCGGTCTACGACGTCGTGATCCCGCCGGAGAAGCCCGCGCTGCTCGCCGGTGGTGACGAGAAGGTCGCCGGCATCGAGAAGCAGTACGACCGCGGCCTCATCACCAAAGACGAGCGCCACCGCCAGATCGTCGACGTGTGGACGAGCGTGAACGAAGAGGTCGGCGAAGCGATGGCCGCGAACTTCGACCGCTTCAATCCGGTCTACATGATGGCGTACTCCGGTGCCCGCGGTAACATCAAGCAGATCCGCCAGTTGGCCGGTATGCGAGGCCTCATGGCGAACCCGAAGGGTGAGATCCTCGATCGCCCGATCAAGGCGAACTTCCGTGAGGGCCTCTCCGTTCTGGAGTACTTCATCTCCACGCACGGCGCCCGCAAGGGTCTCGCCGACACCGCACTGCGTACCGCCGACTCGGGCTACCTCACCCGTCGTCTGGTCGACGTCGCGCAGGACGTCATCGTCCGTCAGGACGACTGCGGCACGGATCAGGGTGTCGTTCTCGAGGTCGCCGATCCCAAGGGTGGAGCAGACCGCGTGAACCACAATCTCGTGGGCCGTTGCCTGCTGACCCCCGTGGTCGACCCGAAGACCGGCGAAGTCCTCAAGGAGGCCGGCGAGTACGTCAACTCCGACGCCGAGCTCGAGGCTTGGAAGGCTGCCGGGATCGAAGGCGTTGAAGTCCGCGCCGTCATGACGTGTCACGCCAAGTACGGCGTGTGCCAGAAGTGCTACGGCTGGGACCTCGCGTCCTCGCGCCCCGTCGACATCGGCACCGCGGTCGGCATCATCGCCGCCCAGTCGATCGGCGAGCCGGGCACGCAGCTCACCATGCGTACGTTCCACACCGGTGGTGTCGCGGGCGAGGACATCACCCACGGTCTCCCGCGTGTCACCGAGCTCTTCGAGGCCCGTCGCCCGAAGGGCCAGGCGATACTGGCCGAGATCAGCGGCACGTTGCTGATCGAGGATGCGGACAAGACCCGCAAGCTCACGGTCCACGGTGAGGACGGCCACGAGAAGAGCTACACGATCTCGCGCCGTGCCCGCCTGCGCCCGGGCGTCGCCGACGGTGTCGCCGTCGTCGCCGGCCAGCAGCTCACCGAGGGTTCCGTGAACCCGCACGACCTGCTCGAACTCCGCGGCGAGACTGATGTCCTGTCCTACATCGTGGCCGAGGTCCAGGACGTCTACGCGTCCCAGGGCGTCGACATCAACGACAAGCACATCGAGGTCATCGCGCGTCAGATGATGCGCAAGGTCTCCGTGCTCGATGCGGGAGAGACCGACTTCCTGCCGGGCCAGCTCGTGGACCGCTTCGTCTACGCCGAAGAGAACGACCGCGTCATCACGGCCGGCGGAGAGCCTGCCACCGCCGAGTCGATCCTGCTCGGCATCACGAAGGCGTCGCTCGCCACTGACAGCTACCTGTCGGCGGCCTCCTTCCAGGAGACGACGCGCGTGCTCACCGACGCGGCGATCGCGGGCAAGGAGGACAACCTCCTCGGCCTCAAGGAGAACGTCATCATCGGCAAGCTCATCCCGGCGGCCACCGGCATGAAGCGCTACCGCAGCGTGCGCCTCACCTACAAGGGTCAGTCCGCCGAGTGGAGCGCCGAGGAAGGCCACGGCCCTCTGCCGGACTTCGCACCGGAGGAGCTCAAGGAACTCGAGGCCATGCTGCCGTCGCCGCAGGACCTCATCGAGCAGGGCGGTCTCACGGCCGAGCAGGCGACCGCGTTCTTCGAGGGTCTCGACACGAGCAACCTCGAGTTCTTCGACGTCGGTGCTGTCGTGCCGGCCTTCGAGGAGGAGGATGTCGCCGCGGATCTGGTGCTCCCTGAGGAGCGTCCCGCCGACGAGCCCGTCGAGGCCGAGGACGACGAGGACCGCTGCATGGCTGTCACCGGCACCGGCGCTCGCTGCCGCAACAAGGCGCTCCCGGGCAGCCGCTACTGCCGGACCCACGAGGGCCTTTCGGTCACCGACGGCCTGTGCAAGGCGGTCATGAAGAACGGCAAGCCGTGCCCCAAGAAGGCACGTGAGGACTCGGACTACTGCGGGCAGCACGCCAAGCTCGCCGAGGAGTAGCCGGCACGAAGAACGACCGAGCGGGGCGGGTGCCCTCCTTGAAGGGTACCCGCCCCGTTGCATGTCCGCCGCGTGCAGTGGCGGGGAGGGTGGACACGCCCGGAGGCGTTGACTGATTGACACGCCGTCGCGGGCTTGCTAGAGTGCCACCTTGCGGCTTGAGACGGTCGCGCGTGTTCGCGCGCGCCGAGAACAGGAACGCCGCCCGGGCGATACGGGCGGATACAGAGCACACTAAGGAGACTGCGTTGCCGACGATCAACCAGCTGGTCCGCAAGGGCCGCAAGCAGGCGGCGAGCAAGAGCAAGACGCCGGCGCTCAAGGGGAACCCCCAGAAGCGCGGCGTTTGTACGCGCGTCTACACCACCACCCCGAAGAAGCCGAACTCGGCACTCCGCAAGGTGGCCCGTGTCCGCCTGAGCAATCAGATGGAAGTCACGGCCTACATTCCGGGCATCGGCCACAACCTGCAGGAGCACTCCATCGTGCTCGTCCGCGGCGGCCGTGTGAAGGACCTCCCGGGTGTGCGCTACAAGATCATCCGTGCTGCTCTCGACTGCGCCGCGGTGAACAACCGCAAGCAGGCCCGGAGCCGCTACGGTGCCAAGCGCCCGAAATAGCTCCGGTTGGAGCGGACGCCCCTGCGGGCCGCCGCTCAACCGTCTGAACGTTCTGACCAGGTAGAGGAGAACAAGAATGCCGAGACGCGCAGCTGCTGCCCGTCGTGAGGTCCAGCCGGACTCCGTGTACAACAACCGGCTCGTGACCCAGCTCATCAACAAGATCCTGTGGGACGGCAAGAAGTCGGTCGCCGAGCGCATCGTCTACGGCGCCTTCGACATGGTCGAGGCCAAGACGAGCACGGATCCGCTGTCGGTCTTCAAGAAGGCCATGGACAACGTCCGCCCGAGCCTCGAGGTCAAGCCGAAGCGTGTCGGTGGTGCCACCTACCAGGTGCCGATCGAGGTCTCTTCGCGTCGTGCGACCACGCTCGCGATCCGCTGGATCGTCGGGTTCGCCCGCAAGCGCCGCGAGAAGACCATGGCCGAGCGTCTTGCCAACGAGATCATGGACGCCGCCAACGGCGTTGGTGCCTCGGTCAAGAAGCGCGAGGACCTGTTCAAGATGGCCGAGTCCAACCGTGCCTTCTCGCACTACCGCTGGTAAGCACCGGCTGACACACATCACGAAGGACTGAGACACCACTCATGGCGAAGCGGTACCCACTCGATAAGACGCGCAACATCGGCATCATGGCTCACATCGATGCCGGCAAGACCACGACGACCGAGCGCATCCTGTTCTACACGGGCAAGACGCACAAGATCGGCGAGGTCCACGAAGGCGCTGCAACCATGGACTGGATGGTCCAGGAGCAGGAACGCGGCATCACGATCACGTCCGCCGCGACGACGTGCTTCTGGAAGGACCACCGGATCCAGATCATCGACACGCCCGGCCACGTCGACTTCACGGTCGAGGTCGAGCGGTCCCTCCGCGTCCTGGACGGCGCCTGCGCAGTCTTCTGTGCGGTCGGCGGCGTCGAGCCGCAGTCCGAGACCGTGTGGCGTCAGGCGGACACCTACGGCGTTCCGCGCATGGCCTACATCAACAAGATGGATCGCACCGGCGCCGACTTCATGAACGTCATCGGCATGATGAAGGACCGCCTCGCCACCAAGCCGGCGCTCCTGCAGCTTCCGATTGGCGCCGAGGACCACTTCACGGGCATCATCGACCTCGTCGAGATGAACGCGGTCTTCTTCAACGAGGACGACAAGGGCATCAATCCGACCGTGGGCGAGATCCCGGCCGAGATGAAGGACGACGCCGAGCTCTACCGTGACGAGCTGCTCCACCTCGCCGCCGACTACGACGACGATGTCATGGAGAAGGTCCTCATGGAGGAGGAAGTCTCCGTCGACGAGCTCAAGGCCGCGATCCGCAAGGGCTGCATCGCCTGCGGTATCACGCCGGTCGTCTGTGGCGCCTCGTTCAAGAACAAGGGCGTCCAGGCACTCCTCGACGCGATCCTCGACTACCTGCCGTCCCCGCTGGACATTCCGGCGATCAAGGGCCATGACGTCCGCACCGGCGAAGTGGTCGAGCGTCCCGCCGATCCCAAGGCGCCGTTCGCCGCGCTCGCGTTCAAGGTCATGACCGACCCGTACGTCGGCAAGCTCACCTACTTCCGCGTCTACTCGGGGACGATGGCCGCCGGTTCCTACGTCCTGAACTCCACCAAGGACAACAAGGAGCGCATCGGCCGTCTGCTCCAGATGCACGCGAACCACCGCGAGGACGTCGAGGAGGTCAGCGCCGGCGACATCGTCGCTGCCGTCGGCCTCAAGAACACGACGACCGGTGACACGCTGTGCTCCGAGAACTCCGCGGTGCTGCTCGAGTCCATGGTCTTCCCGGACCCGGTCATCGACATCGCGATCGAGCCGAAGACCAAGGCCGAGCAGGACAAGCTGGGCGCCGGTCTTGTGAAGCTGGCTGAAGAGGACCCGACCTTCCGCGTCCGCACGGACCAGGAGACGGGCCAGACCATCATCGCCGGCATGGGCGAGCTGCACCTCGAGATCATCGTCGACCGCCTCATGCGTGAGTTCAAGGTCGAGGCGAATGTCGGCAAGCCGCAGGTCGCGTACCGCGAGACCGCCGGCAAGGCCGTCAAGGACGTCGAGGGCAAGTTCGTCCGTCAGACCGGTGGTCGCGGTCAGTACGGCCACGTCGTCTTCAACCTCGAGCCCCAGGAGCCGGGCACCGGCTTCGCGTTCGAGAACAAGACCGTCGGTGGCTCCGTTCCCAAGGAGTACATCGGCGCGGTCCAGAAGGGCGTCGAGGACTCGCTCGACAGCGGCGGTCTCGCCGGCTACCCGGTCGTGGACGTGAAGGTCACCCTCGTTGACGGTTCGTACCACGAGGTCGACTCGAACGAGATGGCGTTCAAGGTCGCCGCTTCGATGGGCTTCAAGGAGGCCATGCGCAAGGCGGCACCCAAGATCCTCGAGCCGATGATGGCCGTCGAGGTGAACACGCCCGAGGACTTCATGGGTGACGTCATCGGCGACCTCTCCAGCCGCCGTGGTCACATCGAGGGCATGGAGCCGCGCGGGAACGCGCAGGTTATCCGCGCGAAGGTGCCGCTGTCGGAGATGTTCGGCTATGCGACCGACCTGCGAAGCCGCACTCAGGGCCGCGCAGCCTACACCATGCAGTTCAAGGCCTATGAGGCCGTTCCGCAGTCGATCGCGGACGAGATCGTGTCCAAGGTCGGCGGTTCCAAGTCCTAAAGGAATTCCCGCAACAACGCACGAAACCGAGCGATTTGCTCAAACGTATCGGGCAGTGAAGTCCCCGCACCACGGAGGGTGAACCAAGTTGGCGAACCAGCAGAAGATCCGGATCCGGCTCAAGGCGTACGACCACGAGATCGTGGACCAGTCCACGAAGAAGATCGTGGAGACCGCGCAGCGGACCGGCGCGCGTGTGTCTGGGCCGATCCCGCTGCCGACGCAGCGCAGCCTGTACTGCGTGATCCGCTCGCCGCATGTGAACAAGGACAGCCGCGAGCACTTCGAGATGAAGACCCACAAGCGTCTGATCGACATCCTCGATCCGACCGCGAAGACGGTGGACTCGCTCATGCGTCTCGAGCTTCCCGCCGGCGTCGACATCGAGATCAAGCTCTAGCGAGCCAGGTACCGGCGCCGCATTCCCGATGGGGGAGCGGCGTGGAATAGAGGAGCGGTCCTCTGGGAGCGCCTCGCGTGAACGAGCGGGCGCATGAGTTGGTTGGGACCCACGACCGCATGGATGGAAGTGAGTTGTAGCGATATGGGCAAGACGATTCTCGGCAGGAAGCTGGGGATGAGCCAGGTCTGGAGCGATGACGACCGTTTGATCCCGGTCACCGTCATCGAGGCCGGTCCCTGCTTCGTCTCGCAGGTCAAGACGAAGAAGAGCGATGGCTACGACGCCATCCAGCTCGCTTTCGGCGATGTGAAGTCGGGCAAGGCCAACAAGCCGGAAGCCGGCCACTGCGCGAAGGCGGGTCTCGACCCCAAGAAGCATCTCCACGAGATGCGCACGGCTGAGGGCGAGACCTTCAAGAAGGGCCAGAAGATCTCGGTCGACATCTTCGAGGTCGGCACCAAGGTCGACGTCGTCGGCACGAGCAAGGGTAAGGGCTTCGCCGGCGTCATGAAGCGTCACAACTTCCGCGGCGGCCCCGGCGGCCACGGTTCGCACTTCCACCGCGCACCGGGTTCGATCGGTATGTGCGCCACGCCTTCGCGCGTCCTTCGGGGCGTCGGGATGCCGGGCCACATGGGCTCCGAGACCGTCACGGTCAAGAAGCTCGAGGTCATCAAGGTCGACGCGGAGCAGAACCTGTTGGTCGTCAAGGGCGCGGTCCCGGGCGGCAAGAACGGCCTGCTCGTCATCAACGCGAGCTAGCCGGCAAGGGACCTAAGGGAGATATACAGAAATGGCGACTGTCGAAGTCAAAGATATGAAGGGCGCGAAGGTCGGGACGGCGAAGCTGTCCGACACGGTCTTCGGCGTCACTCCCAACACGCACGCGGTGCACCTGGTCGTTCGTAGCCAGCTCGCCGGCATGCGCCAGGGCACGCACGACACGAAGACCCGCGGTGAGGTTTCCGGCGGTGGCGTCAAGCCGTTCCGTCAGAAGGGCACCGGCCGCGCTCGCGCCGGCTCCTCGCGCTCTCCGCTGTGGACCGGCGGTGGTACCGTCTTCGGTCCGCACCCGCGCAACTACGGCTTCCGCGTCCCGAACAAGGTCGTGAAGCTGGCCATGCGCAGCGTTCTGTCAGCCAAGGCTGCCGAGGGCGCCCTGCACGTCGTTGAGCTCGACTTCACCGAGCCGTCGACCAAGAAGGCCGCTGCCGCGATCGCGGCGCTCGGCGTGGCGGGTCGCGTGACGGTTGTCGTCCCCAACGGTGACGAGAACGCGGTCAAGTCGTTCCGCAACCTCGCCAAGGTTCGCGTCATCACCGCGGCCGAGTCGAACACCCATGACCTGGTCGACAATGCGGCGCTCGTTCTGACGAAGTCGGCGCTCGAGTACCTCGAGGGGGTGCTGGCATAACATGGACGCCCGCAGCATCATCGTCCGCCCGATCATCTCGGAGAAGAGCTACGCCGGGATCGAGCACAACCGCTACACGTTCGAAGTCGACAAGCGTGCGAGCAAGCCGGAGATCGCCGACGCGGTCGCCGAGGTGTTCAGCGTCACGGTCACCAAGGTGAACACCATGCGGGTGCCGGGCAAGACCCGTCGCCTGCGCACTTCGAAGGGCGTTACCCGTTCGTGGAAGAAGGCCGTCGTCACCCTCAAAGAGGGCGACAAGATCGAGTTCTTTGAGGGCGGCCGCTAGGCTGCTTTCGACCAAGACGGCCATCGGTGCGGGCCTTTGTTCGTTCTCGAATGGAGCCGCCCGGCACCGTGTGAAGTCCGGCGTTAGGTCTGCAAGCCGCGTGTTTCAGCGGCGGGAGTGCCACCCAGCAGGCCCGGCCATCGGACACGAGGAAGTGAAGGAGTAGGAATGGCACTCAAGAAGTACAAGCCGACCTCACCGGGTCGACGGTTCCAGTCGGTCTCCGACTTCGCGGAGATCACGAAGTCGGAGCCGGAGAAGTCGCTGCTCGCCCCTCTGCACAAGACGGGTGGTCGCAACAACAACGGCCGTATCACCACGCGGCACCAGGGTGGCGGCCACAAGCGCCGCTACCGCATCATCGACTTCAAGCGCAAGAAGGACGGCGTTCCGGCCACGGTCGCAGCGATCGAGTACGACCCCAACCGTTCCGCCCGGATCGCGCTGCTCCACTACGCGGACGGCGAGAAGCGCTACATCCTCGCCCCCGCGAAGCTGTCCGTTGGTGACATCGTCACTTCCGGACCCGGCTCCGACATCAAGCCTGGCAACTCTCTGCCGCTCGGTGACATCCCGACCGGTACCGTTGTGCACGCTGTCGAGCTGCAGCCGGGCAAGGGTGCCGCCATGGCTCGCAGCGCCGGCACCTCGATCCAGCTGATGGCCAAGGAGGGCGCGCACGCGATCCTGCGCATGCCGTCTTCGGAGATGCGTATGGTGCCGCTCACCTGCCGCGCCACCATCGGTGTCGTCGGCAACGCCGAGCACGAGGGCATCTCGATCGGCAAGGCCGGTCGTAACCGCTGGAAGGGCGTCCGCCCGAGCGTCCGTGGTACGGCCATGAACCCGGTCGACCACCCGCACGGTGGTGGCGAGGGCAAGAACAAGTCCGCCGGTCGTCACCCGGTCACCCCGTGGGGCGTTCCGACCAAGGGTCACCGCACGCGCAACAAGAAGAAGGCAAGCAGCAGCATGATCATCCGCCGCCGCAAGAAGTAGCGGACGAACGAATCTTTCCAACAGGAACTGGGAGCGACGTACATGAGCAGAAGCCTGAAGAAAGGGCCCTTCGTCCAGCCGCGACTGCTGGCGAGGATCCGGAAGATGAACGAGGCGGGCGAGAAGAAGGTCATCAAGACTTGGTCCCGTGCCTCCACGATCTTCCCCGAGATGGTGGGTCACACCATCGCGGTGCACGACGGCCGCAAGCACGTCCCGGTCTACGTGACCGAGTCGATGGTCGGTCACAAGCTGGGCGAGTTCTCGCCGACCCGCACGTTCAAGGGTCACGCTGAGGATAAGAAGAAGGGTCGGCGGTAGGCATGGAAGCCAGAGCAATCGCGAGATACGTGGGGGTCAGCCCCCGCAAGGCGCGCCTCGTCGTGGACCTCGTCCGCGGCAAGTCGGCCAGCGAGGCTGCGAACATCCTGCGTTTCACCGAGAAGGGCCCGGCAGAGGTCGTCGGCAAGGTGCTTGCCAGCGCCGTCGCCAACGCCGAGCACAACCTGAAGGTCAACCCGGAGACGCTCGTGGTCTCCGAGGCCTACGTGAACGAGGGCCCGACCATGAAGCGTATCCGTCCGCGGGCGCAGGGCCGCGCGTTCAGGATCCGCAAGCGTTCGAGCCATATCACCATCGTCGTCAAGCAGCGAGAGGGGGCCTAGGTCTCACATGGGCCAGAAAGTCTATCCGGTCGGTCCCCGTCTCGGCATCACCGAGGAATGGCGCTCCCGTTGGTTCATGGGCAAGGGCTATGACAAGACTCTGGACGAGGACGTCCGTCTCCGTCGGTACCTGACCAAGAAGCTGAAGCGCGCCGCGCTCTCCCGCATCGATATCGAGCGCACCGGCGACAAGGTGAACATCACGCTGTTCACCGCCCGCCCGGGCATCGTCATCGGCAAGAAGGGCAGCGAGGTCGACGTGCTGCGCAAGGAGCTCGAGAAGATCGGCACCGGCCACGTCGCGGTGAACATCACCGAGATCAAGCGTCCGGAGCTCGACGCCGTGCTCGTCGCGCAGTCGATCGCCGAGCAGCTCGAGGCGCGCGTCGGTTTCCGCCGCGCCATGAAGAAGGCCGTCACCGCTGCCATGAAGGGCGGCGCTCTCGGCATCCGCATCCAGTGCTCGGGCCGCCTCGGTGGCGCCGAGATGGGCCGCCGCGAGTGGTACCGCGAGGGTCGCGTGCCGCTTCACACGCTGCGCGCCAAGATCGACTACGGCACCGCCTCTGCGCGCACGACCTTCGGCGCCTGTGGTGTGAAGGTCTGGGTCTACCGTGGCGACCTGATGCCCGGCCAGACCATCGCCTCGCTCTACGAGGCCGCCGATGCCCGTCCGTCCCGCCCCTCGGGCGACCGTGATCGTCGTCCCCGCCGCAACGAGGGAGGTCAGAGGTAGTCATGCTGCTCCCCAAGCGAGTAAAGCACCGCAAGGTCCAGCGCGGTAGCGCGTGGCACGGGACCGCCAAGGGCGGTACCGAGCTCAACTTCGGCGACTTCGGCCTGAAGGCGCTCGAAGCTCACTGGATCACCAACCGCCAGATCGAAGCCGCACGTATCGCCATGACCCGCTACATGAAGCGTGGCGGCAAGGTGTGGATCACGATCTTCCCGGACAAGCCCGTGACCCAGAAGCCCGCCGAGACCCGCATGGGTTCCGGCAAGGGCAACCCGGAGAAGTGGGTGGCCGTGGTCAAGCCGGGCCGCATCATGTTCGAGATCGCCGGCGTCTCGGAAGAGGTCGCCCGCGAAGCGATGCGTCTCGCCGCCCAGAAGCTCCCGATCCAGTGCAAGTTCGTAACGCGTTCCGACGGTGGTGAGTCATAAATGAAGGCAACGGAGATCAGAGACCTGGAGTCGAGCGACCTCGAGCTTAAGATCAAAGAGGCGCGCGTCGAGCTCTTCAACCTGCGGTTCCAGCTCGCCACCGGCCAGCTGGACAACCCGGGTCGTATCAAGAATGTGAAGCGCGACATTGCGCGGCTGCACACCGAGCTTCGCTCGCGCGAGCTCGAGGCCGCCCGCAACTCTGCGTCCTAGAGCGTCCGAGGAAGGGACTGTTCGAGATGACCGAAGAGCGTAACCGCCGCAAGGTGCGGCAGGGCATCGTGGTCTCGGCTGCGGGCGACAAGACCTGCGTCGTCAAGGTCGAAGGCCGCAAGCCGCACCCCCTGTACGGCAAGATGATGAGCCACAGCACCAAGTACCACGCGCACGACGAGAACAACGAGTGCGGTGTGGGCGACGTGGTCACGATCATGGAGACCCGCCCGTTGTCGAAGCTGAAGCGTTGGCGGCTCGTCGAGATCGTGGAGAAGGCCAAGTAACGAAGCTTCCAGCGGACACGCCGCAGGCGTGCCGCTGAAGCTTCGGTAGGCTCCTCAGGAGGAACAGGAAGAGATGATCCAGGCAGAGACCCGACTCAAGGTCGCGGACAACTCGGGTGCACGGCAGGTGCTGTGCATCAAGGTGCTGGGCGGCTCGAAGCGCCGCTACGCACGCGTCGGCGACGTGATCGTCGTGACCGTCAAAGAAGCGATCCCGAACGGCGCCGTCAAGAAGGGCGACGTCGTGAAGGCGGTCGTCGTCCGCTGCAAGAAGGAGTCCCGTCGCGACGACGGTTCCTACATCAAGTTCGACGACAACGCCGCGGTGATCATCGACAACCAGGGCAACCCGCGTGGCACGCGCATCTTCGGCCCTGTCGCGCGCGAGTTGCGCGACAAGCGCTACATGAAGATCGTGTCGCTCGCGCCGGAAGTCCTGTAAGGAGGCCGCGTAACAATGGCAAGTTCCATGCACGTTCACCGCGGCGACAAGGTTCGCATCATCGCCGGCAAGGAGAATGGCCGTGAGGGCAAGGTCCTTCGCGCCTTTCCCGAGAAGCAGCGCGTGACGGTCGAGGGCGCGAACATGATCAAGCGCGCCACACGCCCGAGCCAGAAGAACCCCCAGGGCGGCATCATGCAGCACGAGGGCACCATGCACGTGTCCAATGTGATGCTGATCTGCCCGAGCTGCTCTGAGCCGACCCGTGTCGGTCGCCGCCGCGAGGCCGGCACCGTCGTTCGCGTCTGCAAGAAGTGCGGCAAGGACATCGACAAGTAGTTCGTGTTCGACACGGCCTTCCCGGCGTAGATGTGCCGGGGAGGGGCAGGGACGGAAACCCTGTCTGAAACCGCCGATCTTACGAGAGGGAGCGAGAAACAGAAGTGGCACCGAGACTCAAAGAGAAGTACCGCGCAGAGATCATCGAGAAGCTCAGGACCGATCTTGGCTACGCGAACGTGAACCAGGTCCCGGCACTTGAGAAGATCGTCGTCAACATGGGCGTTGGCGCCGCGTCGCAGGATGCCAAGCTGCTCGACGCTGCGATCAACGACCTGCGCATCATCACCGGCCAGCAGCCGATGACGACGCGGGCGAAGAAGTCGATCGCAGGCTTCAAGATCCGCAAGGGCATGCCGATCGGCGCGAAGGTGACGCTGCGCGGCGACCGGATGTACGAGTTCCTCGACCGCCTGCTCGCGACCGCGCTCCCGCGCATCCGCGACTTCCGCGGCATCAACCCGAACTCGTTCGACGGCCGTGGCAACTATTCCATGGGCGTCGATGAGCAGCTCATCTTCCCGGAGGTCGACTACGACAAGGTCGATCGTACCCGCGGGATGGATATCACGTTCGTGACCACCGCAAACACCGATGAGGAGTGCCGCGCGCTGCTCGACGCGTTCGGCTTCCCCTTCAAGCGATAGAGACCCACAGACACGCCGGGCGCCCCAATGGGGGCGGCGGCAACATTTCCACGGGAGGAAGCAAGTGGCCAAGAAGTCGATGATCGCGAAGGCGAAGCGCACGCCGAAGTTCAGCGTTCGCGGAGTCAATCGCTGCAATCGCTGCGGTCGCCCCCGGGCGTTCTATCGTCAGTTCGGCCTGTGCCGCGTGTGCCTGCGCGAGATGGCCAACATGGGCGAGGTCCCGGGCGTTCGCAAGGCAAGCTGGTAAGGGCCGCAGACAGAGGCGGCCCGGCGGTCGGGCAGGCGCGCAGGCCACGGGTGTGCGCGAACCGTCTGCACCGTTGGGTGTTCGTTCGAACCATAGGAGGTATCCAAAGATGAGCATGACCGACCCGATCGCCGACATGCTGACGCGCATCCGGAACGCGAACAACGCGTTCCAGAGCTCGGTCAGCATGCCGTCGTCGAAGAAGCTGGTCGAGATCGCCCGCATCCTCAAGGAAGAGGGCTACGTCTCGGGCTATGAGGTCGTCCCGGGCGACGTGCAGCCGACCCTCACGCTGCAGCTCAAATACGGCCAGAAGCGTGAGCGCGTCATCACCGGCATCCGCCGCATCAGCAAGCCGGGCCTGCGTGTCTACGCCGGCAAGGATGAGCTGCCCCGCGTTCTCGGTGGGCTCGGCATCGCCATCATCTCGACTTCGTCGGGCGTGATGACGGACAAGAAGGCAAAGAAGGTCGGCGTCGGCGGCGAAGTCATCGCCTACGTCTGGTAGACGGACAGGACAGGAAAGGAGCGACAAGCCGTGTCTCGAATCGGCAAGCAGCCCATCCCGGTCCCGTCCGGGGTCGAGGTGAAGATTGATGGTTCGACCGTCGTCGTCACGGGTCCGAAAGGCACCCTGACGCAGACGTTCAATGAAGACATGATCCTCAAGCTCGAGGACGGGGTCCTCTCGGTCTCCCGCCCGAGCGATCAGCGCCACCACCGCGCGCTGCATGGTCTGACCCGCACGCTGCTCTCCAACATGGTGACGGGCGTTTCCGATGGCTTCTCGAAGAACCTCGAGATCGTCGGCGTCGGCTACCGTGCGGAGCTCAAGGGCTCCGACATCCAGCTTGCGCTCGGGTTCAGCCACCCCGTGCTCGTGAAGGCGGAGCCGGGCATCACGTTCGAGGTGCCCGCGCCCACCAAGATCACGGTTCGCGGCATCGACAAGCAGCGCGTCGGTCAGGTTGCTGCGGAGATCCGCAGCTGGCGTTCGCCGGAGCCCTACAAGGGCAAGGGCGTCCGCTATGAGGGCGAGTACGTCCGGCGCAAGCTCGGCAAGACGGCGAAGTAGAAGGGCAGCCACATGGACAACCTGAAGGCAAAGGCGTTCAAGCTCGCCCGCCGTCAGCGCCGGGTGCGCGGCAAGGTCTCCGGGACCGCCGCTCGACCGCGCCTGCGGGTGACGCGCAGCAACGCGAACATCTACGCACAGATCATCGACGACGTCGCCGGCGTGACGATCGCCGCCGCTTCGACCCTCGACGCAGAGGTCAAGTCGGCGATCAAGCTCGGCAGCAACACGGAAGCCGCGAAGGCCGTCGGCGCCGCTGTCGCGAAGCGCGCCCTGGACAAGGGTGTCACCGAGGTCGTGTTCGACCGCGGTGGTCGCCTCTATCACGGCCGCGTGCAGGCCCTGGCCGACGGCGCCCGCGAGGCCGGGCTCAAGTTCTAGAAAGGACGACGCAGACGATGGCACGCAACATCGCTCCGGTTTCGGAGCTGCAGGAAAAGGTCGTCTACATCAACCGTGTGTCGAAGGTCGTCAAGGGTGGTCGTCGCTTCTCGCTGACGGCGCTCGTGGTGGTCGGCGATGGTAGCGGTAACGTGGGCGTCGGCATGGGCAAGTCCGCCGAAGTCCCCGTGGCGATCAAGAAGGGCGTCGAGGACGCCAAGAAGAACATGTTCAAGTTCGCGCTGATCGACGGGACGATCCCGCACGCGGTGATCGGCCGGTTCGGCGCGGGTCGCGTGCTGCTGAAGCCGGCTGCTCCCGGTACCGGTATCATCGCCGGCGGCCCGGTGCGCGCGCTTCTCGAGCTCGGCGGTATCACCGACGTGCTCTCGAAGTCGCTCGGCTCCGACAACGCGCTCAACATGGTGAAGGCGGCCGCTCAGGGTCTTGAGAGCCTCGCAAGCGCCGAGACGATCGCACGCCGCCGCGGCAAGTCCGTCGGCCAGATCTACGGTGGAGGGGAGTAGCCATGGCAAAGGAAGCTGCCAAGACGCTCCGGATCACCCAGGTCCGCAGTGGTATCGGTCTCCCGCGCGACCAGCGCGCGACCGTCCGCGCGCTCGGTATCAAGCGCATGCACGACACCGTGGAGCAGCCGAACACTGCAGCGATCCGCGGCATGGTCTTCAAGGTCAAGCACCTTGTGAAGGTCGAAGAGATCTAGCGTACATTCGTACGGAGCGATGAGCGGGTGATCCCGCCCGTCGTTCCACCGAAGTCAGCCGGCGGCGAGCAGCCGGCGACCGGCCCCGCGAGGCGGGACACCCGGTGGCGTCCATGAAGGAGTCAAGAGATGCAGCTGCACGACCTTTCCCCGGCTCCGGGGTCCACGAAGAAGCGCAAGCGCGTCGGTCGCGGCAATGCGAGCGGCCACGGCACCACCGCCGGTCGCGGCGACAAGGGCCAGAACTCGCGCGCCGGCGGCGGCAAGGGCCCCGGGTTCGAGGGTGGGCAGAACCCGCTGGCGATGCGCCTCCCGAAGCTCCCGGGCTTCAAGAATCACTGGCGTCAGATCTTCGACATCGTCAACGTCGGCCGCCTCGACGTGGTCTTCGCTGACGGCGATGTCGTCGACGCCGCGAGCCTCAAGGCCAAGGGCGTCATCAAGTCCGCCGACGCGGCCGTCAAGGTCCTCGGCGACGGCGAGATCAGCAAGAAGCTCACGGTGAAGGTGGACAAGGTATCGGGTTCGGCCCGCTCCAAGATCGAAGCGGCCGGCGGGACGGTCGAGTAGCCATGCTGGAGGCACTCGCGAACGCCTTCCGCGTCCCGGACCTTCGCAAGAAGATCCTGTTCACGATCGGCATCATCGCCCTGTATCGCGTCGGCGCGCACATCCCGGTGCCGGGCGTTTCGCGGGAGATGATCACGCAGCTCGGTACGGCGACTCAGTCCGGCGCGCTCGGGCTCCTCAACCTGTTCTCAGGCGGCGCCCTGCAGACGTTCGCGATCTTCTCGCTGGGCATCATGCCCTACATCACGAGCTCGATCATCATGCAGCTCCTGCAGGCGGTCATCCCGAAGTTCGAGGCGTGGGCGAAGGAGGGCGAGTCCGGGCAGCGCAAGCTCACCCAGATCACCCGCTACATGACGCTCGTCCTCGGCTTCGTTGAGTCGATCGGTCTCATCGCGACGTTCGAGTACCAGCTGAAGGGCCTGCTCACCAACGGCGCCTTCGACTGGCTCACCCGCGCGCTGATCCTGCTCAGCCTCATGGCGGGCACTGCATTCATCATGTGGATGGGCGAACTCATCACCCAGCGTGGCATCGGAAACGGCATGTCGCTGCTCATCTTCTCGAGCATCGTCGCCCGCTTCCCGCGCACCATCGTGCAGGCGATCGAGCTCAACCAGTGGTATTGGGCCATCGCGATCATCTTCGCTGCGTTCTTCATCATCATCGCGATCGTCGCGATGGAGCGGGCACAGCGCAGGATCCCGGTCCAGTACGCGAAGCGAGTGGTCGGGCGCAAGGTGTTCGGCGGCGTCGGGACCTACATCCCGCTCAAGCTGAACGCCGCCAACGTGGTGCCGATCATCTTCGCGACCTCGGTGCTGTCGTTCCCGACGGTTCTCTCGAGCCTCTCGGGCGTGACGTGGCTGAAGACCTTGGCGAACGCGCTGTCGAAGGGTCCGCTGTACTGGACGCTGATGACCGTGTTCATCCTCTTCTTCAGCTACTTCTACACGGCGCTGATCTTCAACCCGATCGATCTGGCCGACAACCTGCGCAAGCAGGGCGGCTTCATCCCGGGTGTGCGTCCGGGCAAGGCGACGTCCTCGTACATCGAAAACGTGCTGAACCGGATCACGCTGCCGGGTGCGCTCTTCCTGGCTGTCATCGCGGTCATTCCGACGATCCTGTTCCAGCAGACCAACATCTCGCTGCTGCAGCAGTTCGGCGGCACGTCGATCCTCATCATGGTCGGCGTCGCGCTGGAGACGATGACCCAGCTGGAGAGCCAGCTGAAGATGCGTCACTACGACGGCTTCTTCAAGTAGGCATGCACGCCGCCTCGCGCGGTTGTAGTGAGGCAGCGATCGCGGGGCGGGACCCGGCTGATGTCGGGTCCCGCCCGGCGCACTGTACGGGCATGACGGGGCAAGGGGAGGGTTGAGAGGCATGAACATCGTTCTGTTGGGCGCTCCGGGCGCCGGCAAGGGCACGCAGGCGGCCAAGATGGTCGAGGAGTTCGGCCTGCCGCACATCTCCACGGGAGACATCTTCCGCAAGGCGGTGGCGGATGCCACGCCGCTCGGACTCGAAGCCAAGCGCTACATGGACGCCGGCGAGCTCGTCCCCGATGAGGTCACGATCGGCATCGTCAAGGAGCGCCTCGCTCAGCCGGACTGTGCGAAGGGCTTCATCCTCGATGGCTTCCCCCGGACCGCGCCGCAGGCCGACGCGCTCGCGGACGCGCTTGCATCGATGGGCACCGCGCTCGACGCGGTCATCCTGGTGGACGTGCCCAAGGAGGCCCTTGTCGACCGCCTGACCGCGCGCCGGCAGTGCCGCAGCTGCGGCAGGATCTACAACGTCCACGGTGACATGCCCGCCGACGCGGCGGTGTGTGACTCCTGCGGCGGCGAGGTCTACCAGCGCGCCGACGACACCGTCGAGACCGTCACCAACCGTCTGGACGTCTACGAGCGCAACACGCAGCCGCTCATCGAGTACTACGCCGAGCGCGGTCTGCTCCGCAAGGTCGATGGCGACCGCGATGTGAGCGATGTCTTCTCCGACATCGCCGCTCTGATGCGCGGATAGGACCGGACGGCCACGTGATCATCCGCCGTTCAGCAGCAGAGCTCGCCATCATGCGCGAAGCCGGGCGCGTCACCGCCCGCGCGTTGCGCGCGGTGGGCGATGCTGTCGTACCGGGTGTGACCACAGCCGAGCTCGACGAGGTCGCGGTCGAGGTGATCCGCGCGGCGGGCGCCAAGCCGGCCTTCCTCGGATACCATGGCTTCCCGGCCACGATCTGCGCCTCGCGCAACTGCGAGGTGGTGCACGGCATCCCGGGCAAGTTGCGCCTGCAGGAGGGCGACATCATCTCCATCGACATGGGGGCGATCGTCGACGGCTACTTCGGTGACTCCGCGCGCACCTTCCCGGTCGGGCGCGTCTCGCAGGAAGCCGCTCGGCTCCTGGATGTCACGGCGCGTTCGCTCGAAGCCGGTATCGCGGCCGCCCGCCCGGGTGGCCGGCTGTACGACATCGGCGCCGCCGTTCAGGCCGTGGCCGAGGGCGGTGGCTTCTCCGTGGTGCGCGAGTACGTGGGCCATGGGATCGGCCGGGCGATGCATGAGGAGCCCCAGGTCCCGAACTACGGGACTGCTGGAAAGGGCCCCACGCTGCTGCCCGGCATGGTGCTCGCGATCGAACCGATGATCAATGCGGGCACGGCGCAGGTGCGCCAGCTCAAGGACGGATGGACCGTGGTGACCGCTGACGGGGCGCTTTCGGCGCACTTCGAACACACCGTCGCGATCACCGAGGACGGCCCTGTGATTCTCACACTCGAGTAGCGTCGCTGGACTACGACCCTTGCTGTTGATATACTCCCCGTTTGCGGCTTCACGACCCGCCCGTAGAAGGAGACCTGTTTGGCAAAGCGCGACGACGCCATTGAGTTGGAAGGCACCGTGGTGGAGCCTCTCCCGAACGCGATGTTCCGCGTTGAGTTGGAGAACGGCCACCGGGTGCTGGCGCATATCTCGGGCAAGATGCGTATGCACTACATCCGTATCCTCCCGGGTGACAAGGTCGTCGTTGAGCTCTCGCCTTACGATCTGACGCGCGGGCGCATCACGTACCGCTACAAGTAGCACCAGGTTCGGAGCGCCACCGGAAGGGGTACGGACACTCCCGGCGGCGTTTGTTGTGGAGAAAAGGAACACCTGCGGCTGGGTGTGCAGATACAGAGAACTGCGGTTGAAGGGATCAGAAGCAGATGAAAGTACGACCCTCTGTGAAGAGGATCTGCGAGAAGTGCAAGGTCATCCGTCGCCATGGTCGCGTGCTCGTGATCTGCGAGAACCCGCGTCACAAGCAGCGGCAGGGCTAGTCCGACCTTAGAAGGAGTACACGTTGGCGAGAATCGCCGGTGTCGACCTTCCGCGCGAGAAGCGTGTGGAGATCGGCCTCACCTATATCTTCGGGATCGGTCTCACGACCAGCCAGAAGATCCTGCGCGAGACGGGCATCAATCCGGACACGCGCGTGCGCAACCTCACTGAGGAGGAAGTCGTTCGCCTCCGTGAGTTCATCGACCGCCAGCTGAAGGTCGAGGGTGACCTTCGTCGCGAGGTCGGCCAGAACATCAAGCGTCTGATGGAGATCGGCTGCTATCGCGGTCTGCGCCATCGCAAGGGGCTGCCCGTTCGCGGTCAGCGCACCCACACGAACGCGCGCACCCGTAAGGGCCCGCGTCGTCAGATCGGCGCGAAGAAGAAGGGTAAGTAGCGATGGCAGCCGCTCCTAAGAAGAAGGCCGTCAAGACGCGCGTCAAGCGCAGCGAGCGCAAGAACATCGCTGTCGGCCAGGCGCACATCAAGTCGACTTTCAACAACACGATCATCAGCATCACCGACCCGACGGGCAACGTCATCTCGTGGCGCAGTGCCGGCCAGGTCGGCTTCAAGGGCTCCCGCAAGTCGACGCCGTTCGCCGCTCAGCTCGCTGCTGAGCAGTGCGCGAAGGACGCGATGGAGCACGGCATGCGCAAGGTGTCCGTGTTCGTGAAGGGCCCGGGTTCCGGTCGCGAGACGGCGATCCGTTCGCTGCAGGCCACCGGGCTCGAGATCGCCAGCATCCAGGACTGCACGCCTGTCCCGCACAACGGCTGCCGGCCGCGCAAGCGCCGGCGCGTGTAGTCCTTCCAAGGAGGAATTCGAAAGATGGCACGTTACACTGGCGCGGACTGTCGCCTCTGCCGTCGTGAGGGCGTCAAGCTGTTTCTGAAGGGTGATCGCTGCTACAGCGACAAGTGCGGCGTCGAGCGCCGCCCCTTCCCGCCGGGTCAGGCCGGCCGCAAGCGCCCGCGCGATAGCGAGTACCGGGTCCAGCTGCGCGAGAAGCAGAAGGCGAAGCGCTCCTACGGGGTACTCGAGAAGCAGTTCCGCACGTACTACACGATCGCAAGCCGTCAGCAGGGCAAGTCGGGCGAGAACCTGCTTCGCCTGCTCGAGAGCCGGCTTGACAACGTGGTCTACCGTCTTGGTTTCGCTGCTTCGCGCGACGAGGCCCGGCAGACCGTGCGTCACAACCACATCACGGTGAACGGGCGTCGCGTCAACGTCCCGAGCTACCGTGTTCGTCCGGGCGATGTCATCGCTGTGGCGGAGAAGGCCCGCGACCTGTCGGTCATCAAGGCCGCTCTCATCTCCTCCGCGCGCATCGAGGTCCCGGCGTGGCTCCAGGTCGATGTCGAGAAGCTGGCGGGCAAGGTCCTGTCGCTGCCGACCCGCGACCAGATCGACATGCCGGTCCGCGAGCAGCTGATCGTCGAGCTGTACAGCAAGTAGTGAAGGCACACCCCAAGGTTCCCGCTTCTAGGAGGCTAGCTAGATGACAGAGTTCATGAGGCCGTCGGTCTCGGTTGTGCCCATCGACGAGCGCACCGCTCGCTACGTCGTGGAGCCCCTCGAGCGCGGTTTCGGCTACACCCTGGGCAACTGCATGCGCCGGGTGCTGCTGTCGTCGCTCCAGGGCGCGGCCGCGACGTCGATCCGCATCGAGGGTGTCCAGCACGAGTTCACGGCGATCCCGGGTGTCCGCGAGGACGTCACCGACATCGTCCTGAACGTGAAGCAGCTCGTCTTCCGTGAGAACGGCACCGGCGGCGACGCAGTCGCCACGCTGTCCGTCTCCGGGCCCGCCACCGTGACCGGCGCCGATCTCGTGGTGCCGTCCGAGTTCGAACTCGTGAACCCGGATGCGGTCATCGCCACGCTCGACAAGGGCGCGAAGCTCGAGATGTCGATGCGTGTTGAGACCGGCCGCGGCTACGTGTCCGCTGACAAGAACAAGCGCTCGGACGACCCGCTCGGCGTCATCACGGTCGACTCGCTGTTCAGCCCGATCGGCCGCTGCACGTATCTCGTTGAGAACACGCGCGTCGGTCAGCGCACGGACTACGACAAGCTCACCGTCGAGCTCGAGACCAACGGCGCCATCGACCCTGCTGACGCCGTGGCTCGCGCTGCGCGCATCATCAACGATCACATGATGCTGTTCGAATCGCAGGCGGCGAGTGACCTCGGCGGCGAGACGTTCGCCGAGCTGCCCGAAGAGGGCGAGACCATCCTCGACACTCCGATCGAGGACCTCGACCTGACCGTCCGCTCGTTCAACTGCCTGAAGCGCCAGGGTGTCAACACCATTGGTCAGCTGAATCAGTGCACCGAGGCGGACCTGCTCAACATCCGTAACTTCGGCGCCAAGTCCATCGAAGAAGTGAAAGACAAGCTTCAGCAGATGGGCCTGGGGCTCAAGGGCTAGAGGGAGAGACCGCAAACCATGCGACACCTGAAGAAGGGCCGCGCGCTCGGCACCGATGCGAGCCACACGAACGCGATGCTGCGCAGTCTCGCTCTCGCGCTGCTCACGAACGAGCGCATCAAGACGACCGAGACCCGTGCCAAGGAGGTCCGCGGTCTCGTGGACCGCATCATCACGTGGGGCAAGAAGGGCGACGTACACTCCCGCCGCCTGATCATCGCGGCGCTCGGCGGCGAGAAGAAGCTGCTCAACCCGGCGACCGGCAAGCAGGATCTCGAGATGTCGTACCGCGTCATCCACGACATCGCGCCGCGCTTTGCTGAGCGGGACGGCGGCTACACCCGCATCCTGAAGCTCGGGCCGCGCAAGGGCGACAACGCCCCCATGGTCATCATGGAGCTCGTGGACTAGGCTTTCCGCCACCGTCTGCGAACACCTGCCACGGCAGGCTTCGGTACTATCTCGGGAGGGTCACGCGCTTGCGCGGACCCTCCCGCTGCATGGAAGGACAGAAGAGCCCCGCATGATCGAGTTCGAGTCCGTCACATTCCGCTACCGCTCCGGCGACGCTCAGGCGCTCTCGGGTGTGTCGCTGCGCTTCGGCGAAGGCGAACTTGTCGCGGTGGTCGGCGCGAACGGGTCGGGCAAGTCGACCCTCGCCCGGCTCTGCGACGGCCTGCTCCTCCCGAGCGAGGGACGCGTGCTCGTCAACGGAATCGAGACGGCTGACCCGGACCGCGTCACGGAGGTGCGCTCGCTGGTCGGCATGGTGTTCCAGGACCCGGACGACCAGATCGTCGGCACGGTTGTCGAAGAGGACTGTGCGTTCGGGCCCGAGAACCTGGGTCTTCCTGCCTCAGAGATCCGTGTGCGCGTCGATGCGGCGCTCGCAGCGGTCGGCTTGACGGGTCTCGAGCGGCGCGAACCGCACCTGCTCTCCGAGGGCCAGAAGCAACGTCTCGCTGTGGCGGGAGCGCTGGCCATGCGCCCTCGCTATCTGGTACTGGACGAGCCGGCGGCGATGCTCGATCCCGAGGGTCGACGGGCTGTTGCCGCCATCATGGCGCGGCTCGCGCACGAAGAGGGCCACGGCGTGATCCTCGTCACGCACGATGCGGGGGATGTCGCCCGCGCCGACCGCGTGATCGGCCTCGATGCGGGCCGCGTCGTGTTCGACGGGTGCCCCGCTGATCTGCTCGCGGACGCTGATGCGCTCGCGCGGGTGGGGCTGGCCGCAACCAACGCCGGAAGATTGGCCGAGGCGCTTCGGGCGAAGGGGTTCGCGGTCCCGGTGACCGCCATGGACGCGGAGAGCCTGGTGAGCGCGCTATGGCGCTGATCGTCTCCGACGTGACATGCGACTACGCATCCGGCACCTCGATGGCCTCACGTGCTCTCGAGAGTGTGACGTTCTCGCTCGAGCCCGGGCGGCTGGCGGTCGTGCTCGGTCCGACGGGTTCGGGCAAGACCACGCTGCTCCGCGTCGCATCCGGCTTGCTGCCGCTGGTTGCCGGGTCCGTGGAGGTGGACGGCGCTCCGGTTCTCGGGCCCGGATCGGTGCGCGGCCAAGTCGGGCTCGTGTTCCAGCGCCCGGAGTCCCAGTTCTTCGCGTTGTCGGTGGAGGATGACTGCGCCTTCGGCCCGCGCAACCTCGGACGCACTCACGCCGAGGCGCGCGACGACGCCCGCGGCGCACTCGCTGCGGTCGGACTCGATCCCGACATGTTCGGTCCGCGCGAGCCCTGGTCGCTCTCCGGAGGCGAGGCGCGCCGCGCCGCTCTCGCGGGCGTGCTGGCCATGCGTCCGCGCTACCTGCTCCTGGACGAACCGACGGCGGGCCTCGACGCCGATGGACGGCGCGCCGTTGCCGCCGTCATCCGCGATGCGTGCCGCGACACGGGGGTGCTCGTCGTCACCCACGACCCCGAGGTCTTCCTGGACGTCGCTGACGAGGTGCTCGTTCTGCGCGACGGCCGGACGATGTTCGAAGGCGACGTCCCGGGACTTCTCGCAGCGCTGCCGGCGCTCTCCCGCGCGGGAGTCGTCGAGCCGCCGGAGGTCCCGAGGACGCTGCTGCTCGCGGCGGAGCGTGGACTGCTGGCGGACTGCGAACTCACCCTCGATCCCGAGGTGGCCGCCGCGGCACTCGCATCCGCGCTCGAGGGCCGGGAGCGTGCGCGATGAAGCGGATCACCGGCATCGGGCAGTACATAGCGGTCGACTCACCGCTGCACCGCCTCGACGCGGCGGCGAAGCTCGGCCTCGTGACGGCATACACCGTCGCGCTGTTCCTCGTGACCGGGTTCCCGGGTCTGGTGGCCATGGCGGCCGCGGTCGCCATCGCGACACGCGTCGCGAACGTTCCTCCGCGCGCCGTGGCTCGCGGTCTTCGGGCAGTCGGGCTTCTCATGGTCTTCACTCTGCTCGCCAACTCGCTGCGCTGGCAGCCGGCCGAGGCGCTGCTGAGGCTCGGCCCGCTCGCGGTGGATGGCGAGGGTCTGCGCGCCGGCGTGTTCTTCGCCATCCGCATCATGCTGCTCGTGACCGGCACGTCGCTCCTCACGCTCACGACGAGTCCCATCCAGCTCGCGGGCGGGATCGAGCGGGGCCTGGCACCCCTGAAGTTGCTTCGTGTTCCCATCGGGGACCTCGCGATGACGCTCACGATCGCGCTGCGCTTCATCCCGACCACGGCGGAAGAGGCCGAGCGGATCATCACGGCACAGCAGGCGCGCGGCGCGTCCTTCGACACGGGCGGACCGATCGCACGTGCGCGCGCCTACACGCCAGTCCTGGTGCCCCTGTTCTTCCAGCTGTTCCGCCGGGCCGACGCACTCGCCACCGCGATGGAGGCCCGGTGCTACCGCGGCAGCGAAGGGCGGACGCGTCTCCGGGAGGAACGCATGGGTCCGAGCGACTGGGTCACCATGCTGGGCATCGGAGCCGCCCTCATCGGGGTGGGGTGGTGGCTGTGAGCCAGACGACCGTTCTGAGTGTCGCCTACGATGGATCGCTCTTCCATGGCTTCGCGCGGCAGGAGGGTCTTGCGACGGTCCAGGGGCGTATCGAGCAGTCCCTCGGTGTGATCCTGCGCAGACCGGTGGAGATCGTCGGCGCCGGGAGGACGGACACGGGCGTGCACGCGCGCGGTCAGGTCGTGAGCTTCCCATCCGGCCCGGCCGATCCGGCGCCGGGAGAGCTGCTCAGGTCGCTGAACGCGCTCGCAGGCCCCGGCATCGTCGTGTCCGGGGTGCGGCACGCGCATGAGGGCTTCTCTGCGCGGCACGACGCCGTGGCGCGCGAGTACCGGTATCTCCTGGTTCCCGGTCCGGTTCCGCCGCTCGCCATCGGGCCGCGCGCCTGGTGGGTGAAGGGCGCGCTCGATCTGACCGCCATGCGTGAGGGCGCTGCCCAGCTGCTCGGTGAGCACGACTTCCGCTCGTTCTGCGTCGCCGAGAGCGCGGAAGGGAAGCGCACGGTTCGCGGTATCGAGGCGCTGGAGATCCACACGGGCTGCGAGCTGGGCGAGCACTGCATCGTGGTGCGCGTGGTCGGACGCAGCTTCCTGCACTCGATGGTCCGCATCATGGTGGGATCGCTCGTCGAGGTGGGGAGGGGGCGTCGCCGGCCCGAATGGATGGCCGAGGCTCTGGCGGCGCGGGATCGGGCGGCCGCCGGGCCGACAGCACCCCCGCAGGGCCTCACGCTCTGGCACGTGACGTACCCTCAGGACTGCTGGCTGTAGTCCTCTGTGGCGCGAGAACGGTGGTCTACGCGGGGCGCGGGGCGATGGATACGCCCGGAAGCGTTTGTTTCGTTGACGAGAGCCGTGGCGCGTGGCAGACTGTGAGGGTTCGTTCCACGGAGCCCCGTAACCTCTTGGACAACGAACGCATTTGCAGTGCGCATGTATCGAGGAGAACTTGTGAAGACGTACCACGCCAAGGTCGGTGAAGTCGAGCGCGAATGGCTGCTCGTCGACGCCACTGACATGACGCTCGGCCGGCTCGCGAGCGAGGTCGCCCAGATTCTCAAGGGCAAGCGCAAGCCGCAGTACACCCCGCACGTCGACACCGGTGACTTCGTCATCGTCGTCAACGCATCGAAGATCAAGGTCACTGGCAACAAGCTCGCGGACAAGAAGTACTTCCACCACACCGGTCATCCGGGTGGGCTGAAGGAAGCCACTCTCGGCAACGAGATGGCGAAGCGTCCGGAGCGCGTTGTCGAGCACGCCGTCAAGGGCATGCTGCCGAAGAACACGCTCGGTCGCGCGATGGGCATGAAGCTCAAGGTCTACGCCGGCCCGGAGCACAAGCACGCTGCGCAGAAGCCCCGTCAGATCACGCTGGAGGGTTAGCCACCTATGACCGATAAGGCTGTCTACCTCGGAACCGGTCGCCGCAAGACCTCTGTGGCGCGTGTGCGCCTCATGCCCGGCACCGGCAACATCACCGTCAACGGCCGCGAGGCCGCCGCGTACTTCGGCCGCGCCGTCCTGATGACGCTCGTCGAGACTCCGTTCAAGGTTACCGACACCGTCGGGAGATTCGACGTTGTCGCGACGCTCACCGGTGGCGGTCTCTCGGGCCAGGCCGGTGCGCTCCGCCACGGTATCTCTCGCGCCATGCTCGAGGCCGGCGACGACTATCGCGGTGAGCTCAAGAAGGCCGGCCTGCTGCGTCGCGACCCGCGTATGGTCGAGCGCAAGAAGTACGGCCTCAAGAAGGCCCGCAAGCGCCCGCAGTTCAGCAAGCGCTAGGCGGACCCACACCGCAGGGAAACACGCAGGCCCGCCGCTCCTGTTCGCAGGCGCGGCGGGCCTTTCGCGTATCGCGGTATCATCGAGCCGCCCAGATGGGACGTCCGCGACGTCCTTGCCCTGGCCCACGAAACGAGAGAGCCGACCATGGCACGTTTGTTCGGAACCGACGGAGTGCGCGGGACTGCGAACGACGAGCTCACCCCCGAACTCGCCTTCCGCCTCGGCGAGGCGGCGGGCGCACTGTTGCCGTCCGCCGGCAGGGGGCGCATCGTCGTCGGGAAGGACACACGCATCAGCGGCGACATGCTCGAGTCCGCGCTCGTTGCGGGTCTGAATGCGGCTGGGTGTGATGCGCTGCTCGCGGGTGTGGTGCCGACCCCAGCGGTCGCGCTGCTGGCACGGGAGCTCGGGGCCGACGGGGGAGCCGTCATCTCCGCGTCGCACAATCCGGCCGCATACAACGGCATCAAGTTCTTCAGCGCCGATGGGTTCAAGCTGCCCGACGAGCTCGAGGCGCGCATCGAGGCGTTCGTGACCTCGGGCGAGACGTCGGCGCGGCCGACCGGCGGCGGGGTGGGCGTCTCCCGAGCTATCCCCGACGCTGTCGAACGCTACGTCGCGCACGCTGTCGCGACCGTTCCGGGTCGACTCGACGGGATGAAGGTCGCCCTGGACTGCGGGCATGGCGCTGCGGCGCGCACGAGCGAGCTCGCCTTCCGCGAACTCGGAGCTGAGGTCGTGACGATCAACTGCGACTGGAGCGGCACGGATATCAACGCCGGGTGCGGCTCGACCGACCTGCGCCCCGTGAGCGATCTGGTGCGCATGTCCGGCGCCGATCTCGGCATCGCCCACGACGGTGATGCCGATCGCGTGCTCGCCGTGGACGAGACGGGTGCGGAGATCGACGGCGACCGGATCATGGCCATCTGCGCCGCACACTTGAAGCAGGAGGCACGGCTCGCTGGCGACACGGTCGTGGGCACCGTGATGACCAACATGGGCTTCGAAGAGGCGATGCGCCGGATCGGTGTGACGGTCGAGCGCACGCAGGTGGGGGACCGCTGGGTGCTGGAGCGCATGCTCGCAGTCGGTGCCAAGCTCGGCGGCGAGCAGTCGGGACACGTGATCTTCCTCGAGCACACGACCACGGGCGATGGCCTCATCACCGCGTTGCAGCTCGCCCACGTGATGAAGGCGACGGGTCGCACGCTCTCCGACCTAGCGACGGTCATGCGCCGTTTCCCGCAGGTGCTCATCAACGTCGAGGTGCGCGACAAGTCCCGACTGGACACGAGCGAGGCGCTCGCGCGCGCGGTCGCCGGCGAAGAGGCTGCGCTCGCGGGCACGGGACGCGTGCTGGTGCGTCCGAGCGGGACCGAGCCGGTCGTGCGCGTCATGGTCGAGGCTGCAGAGGCCGACGTCGCCCGCTCGACCGCCGACCGCTTGGTCGAGGTCGTGAAGCGGGAGCTGTAGGGCACCACGGGGTCGCGCGAGCGTCACCGAACCGTGACCCTCATCCGCCGCTCGCGATGCTAGTATCGGTTCGAGCGTGTAGCGCCCTTCCGGGCGCGCAGCCGTCCCACGCTCGAGGACGAGGGGGTCGCCGAGGCAACAGAAGCGCACCATGCAAGCGCCGGGACTGCGCGCGTCATGCGCAGTCGACGAGGCGGGGGCTTATCGAAAGATTCGGCGGATGGCCCCCCGGCATCTCATCTCGTCCCGATGTCGTGACCGATCCGACAAATCCCGCGGGTGACCGCGGGGACAAAGCGGATCAGGAAATGGGACCGAAATGGTCGTTCTCGGGCACGCCTGACCCGAGACGGCACTCCGAAACCGCTGCGCGAACGCGCTGCTTTCGGCTACCTGGCATGAACGCGTCTCTCAACTGACCGGGAGGTCGTCTGTATGTGTGGGATCGTCGGATACGTCGGGCCGCGTCGCGCCACCGACGTCTTGCTTGGAGGACTCGCACGACTCGAGTACCGCGGCTATGACTCCGCGGGCGTCGCCGTGACCGACGGTGACGGAATGACCGTCGTACGCAGGGTCGGCCGGCTGGCCAACCTGCGCGAAGCGCTCGCCGCCCACCCGTTGGACGACACCACCGGCATCGGGCACACGCGCTGGGCGACGCACGGCCGCCCGACCGAGGAGAACGCGCATCCTCACACGGACTGCGAAGGCAGCCTCGCGGTCGTGCACAACGGGATCATCGAGAACTACGCGGAACTGCGAGCCGACCTGGCCTCGGCGGGGCACATCCTGCGCAGCGAGACCGATACCGAAGCCGTTGCGCACCTCATCGAGGCGCACTATGCGGGGGATCTCGCGGAGGCCGTGCGCAAGACGCTCGCAGTGCTTCGCGGGAGCTACGCGCTGGCGATCGTGCACCGCAACCATCCCGGCGAGATCATCGCGGCGCGCCGCGAGTCTCCGCTCATCATCGGGATCGGCGAGGGCGAGAACATCGTCGCGAGCGACATCCCGGCGGTACTGGAGTACACGCGCGAGATCCTGTCGCTCAAGGACGACGAAGTCGCGATCGTGACCGCCGACTCGGTCGTGGTGCACGGTGCGGACGGGGCGGTCGTGGCTCCGGAGGTCATGACCGTGCAGTGGGACCTCGACGCCGCCGAGAAGGGCGGATATGAGGACTTCATGCTCAAGGAGATCTACGAGCAGCCCAAGTCGTTGCGCGAGACGTTGCGCGGGCGCATGGGGGACAACGGCGAGATACAGCTCTCCGAGCTTGCGATGTCCGCCGAGGAGGTCGCCGCGATCTCCCGCGTCGTGATCATCGCGTGCGGTACTTCGTATCACGCGGGCCTCGTGGCCAAGAACCTCATCGAGCGGTGGGCGCGCATGCCGGTCGAGGTCGACGTGTCGAGCGAGTTCCGCTATCGCGACCCGATCGTCGGGGACGACACACTCGTCGTTGCCGTGACGCAATCCGGTGAGACCGCCGATACGCTTGCCGGAGTGCGGGAAGCGCGCGACCGCGGTGCGAAGGTCATCGCGATCACGAACGTCGTCGGTTCGCGCGTGACGCGCGAGAGCGACGGCGTGATCTACACGCACGCCGGTCCCGAGATCGGTGTCGCAGCGACCAAGACGTTCACGGCGCAGATCGCCGCCCTCACGGTGCTCGCCCTGAAGCTCGCCCAGGCCAAGGGGACGCTGTCCGAGGAGCGGATCATGGCACTGTGGGGCGAGCTGGTGACGATCCCGGATATCGTCGAGGCCGAACTCGAAGACCTGGGCGACGTTGATGCATGTGCGCTGCAGTGCAAGGACGCGCTCTCGTCGCTCTTCCTCGGGCGTGGCGCCGGCGTGGCCGTGGCGATGGAGGGTGCACTGAAGCTCAAGGAGATCAGCTACATCCACGCTGAGGCCTATCCGGCTGGCGAGATGAAGCACGGTCCCATCGCGCTGATCACCGAAGAGGTGCCGATCGTTGTCGTCGCGACCCAGGGCCCGACGTACGAGAAGGTCGTGAGCAACATGCAGGAGGTGCGCGCTCGCGGGGCTCACGTTGTCGCGGTCGCCACGGCGGGAGACGAGGAGATCCATCGTCACGCGGAGTGCGTTCTGTACGTGCCCCGCACGAGCGAGGCGCTTTCAGCGATCCCCGCATCGATCCCGCTGCAGATGCTCGCCTACCGGATCGCGAAGTTGCGCGGATGCGACGTCGACCAGCCGCGCAACCTCGCCAAGTCGGTCACGGTGGAATAGATGATCACCGGACTCGGAGTCGACATCGTCGAGATCGACCGCATGGCGGCCGCTCTGAAGCGGCGCCCGAGCATGCGCGAGCGTCTCTTCTCCGCCGAAGAGCGGGCGTACTGCGACAAGCGCAACCGTCCCGAGATCCACTACGCCCTGCGTTTTGCCGCGAAGGAAGCGGTGCTGAAGGCGCTGGGAACGGGCTTCGCGGGGATGAAGTTCACAGATGTCGAAGTCGTGCGCGACACCGGGGGCAGGCCAGAGCCGCGGCTCTCCGGCCGCGCCAAGGAGGTGGCGGAGCAGATGGGGGTCGTCGAGCTGCACCTGTCGCTTTCGTACACGCACACCACGGCGGTCGCGTCGGCCGTCGCCATCACGACGCCACGTGACATGGATGTCGTGCCGGACCCGGCCAAGGTGCGCGCCGCAGCCTTCAAGGACGCCCGCGCGTTGCTCGACGACCTGGAGCCGCCGGAGGAGTGACCCGCTGAAGGCGTCGGCGGGAGGGGGAGCGATGCGGTACCTGCTCACAGCGGGCCAGATGCGGGACGCCGAAGCGGCTGCGGTCGCGGGCGGCGCCACGCTCGTTGGCCTGATGGATCGGGCAGGCGCCGCGGTGGCTGCCGAGGTCGCGTCGCTCTCTGCCGCGGGGCGCGTCGTCGTGCTCGCCGGCGGGGGCAACAACGGTGGTGACGGCTGGGTCGCGGCCCGTCTGCTGCACGAAGCGGGGCGCGACGTGCTCGTTCTCAGTGCGGTCGATCCCCGGACGCTGCCGGCGCCTGCGAACGAAGCGGCTGCCACGGCCTCCTCTTCGGGGGTGCCGTGGAAGCGAGCCGATGCTGCGATGGTCTCCGAAGCCGGGAGGGAAGCGAGCGTCGTTGTTGACGCGCTCCTGGGGATCGGCGCCCACGGCGCGCCGCGACCTCCCTACGATGTCCTCATCGGAGCGGCAGCCGAGGTGCGCTGTCCCGTGGTCGCCGTGGATGTGCCCTCGGGCGTCGACGCCGACACCGGCGCGACCCCAGGGCCGTCGATACGAGCCGATGTGACCGTCACGTTCGCGGCGCCCAAGCTCGGGTGCGTTCTGCAGCCGGGCGCGTCGCGATCCGGAGAGCTGGTTGTGGTCGACATCGGCATCGCAGCGTCTGCAACGACGGGCGTGCCCGAGATCTGGGACGCGGACGACTACGCGCGGAGACTTCCCCGGCTCTCGTGGGACGACACCAAAGCGACGCGCGGGCGGGTACTGATCGTGGGCGGCGCGCCCGGCATGACCGGCGCCGCCTGCCTGGCCGCCATGGGCGCGCTGCGCACGGGCGCGGGCTACGTGACAGTGGCCGTTCCCGCGCCCTCGCTCGCGATCGTGGAGGCGAAGCTCACCGCCCCGGTGAAGCTCGCGCTGCCCGCGGGACCCGACGGCTCGCTCGAACCTGGCGCCGTGGAAGCGATCCTGCAGGCAGCGTCGCGCGCTGACGCCGTGCTGATCGGCCCCGGCCTCGGGCGCTCGGGCGCGACCATCGAGGTGGTGCGTGAGGTCGTCTCGCGCCTGGACGTGCCGCTCGTCGTGGACGCGGATGCGCTCTTCGCGCTCGGTGAGGACCTCGGGCAGGTCGCCGAGCGCACGGCGCCGACTATCCTGACTCCGCACGCGGGCGAGGCAGCGCGGCTCCTCGGATCCTCCTCCGATCGCGTGCAGGCCGACCGGCTCGCGGCGGCGCGCGCGCTAGCCGTCGGCTCCGCCGTTGCGGTCCTCAAGGGCCCGGCGACGCTCGTCGCCGGGGAGGACCGCGTCGTTGTGAACCCGAGCGGGGGTCCCGGCCTTGCGACGCTCGGGACGGGAGACGTGCTCGCCGGCATGGTCGCCGGGCTTGTCGCGGCGGGTTTGTCGCCCCTTGACGCCGCGGTTGTGGGAACCTATCTGCATGGGATGTCGGGCGACATGGCCTCTCGCGACCTGACACCGCTTTGCTGTACGGCCGAAGACGTTGTGGCGTACCTCCCGGAGGCGGTCAGATCCGTGACGGGAGCTGCCTTGAGGACCTGCGATGGAGGGACATCCGATGAGTGAGCTGACTGCGCGCGACATCATGACCGCCGACCCGGTGACGATCGGCCCGGAGGCCTCGGTCACCGAGGCCGCGCACATCATGGCCGAGCGCCGAGTCGGTGCTCTTCCCGTGGTTGAGGGCGCAAAACTCGTCGGATTCGTGACCGAGGGCGACCTCATCATGCAGGATGCGAAGGTCCACTTCCCGACCTACTTGAGCCTGCTCGGCGGCTACATCTTCGCGCCCGGTGCGGCGGACCGCTTCGAGTCTTCGCTGCGCAAGGCGGTCGGCGCGACGGTGGCCGACGTGATGACGACCGACCCCGTGACCATCGCGCCTGAGGCGCTCATCACTGATGTGGCGACTCTTCTCGTCGAGCGTGACATCGCGCGCGTTCCTGTCGTCGAGGGCGACCGCGTGATCGGGATCGTGAGCAAGTCCGACATCGTCCGGACGCTGGCGGGCTGAGCTGATGGAGGCGCCCGACCGACGCTGGGCCTGGTCCGAGATCGATCTTGAGGCAGTCGCGACGAACGTGCGCGCGCTGAAGGCGCGCCTGCGTCCTGAGACCATGTTCATGGCCGTCGTGAAGGCGGACGGCTACGGTCACGGAGGTCATGAAGTCGCCCGCGCCGCCTTGGCGGCGGGTGCGGACCGCATCGGCGTCGCAACGCTCGACGAGGCGTGCCGTTTGCGGGCGGCGGGCATCACCGCTCCCATCCACCTGCTCTCGGAGACGCCGCCCGTGGCGGCGCCGGTCGTCGTCGAGCGCGATCTCACTCCGACGCTCTTCACGGTCGCGTATGCCGAGGCGCTCTCCAGCGCTGCCGCGCGCGCCAGCCGCACGGCGGGCTTCCACCTCAAGCTCGATACCGGGATGGGTCGCATCGGGGTGCGCGCCGAGGACGCCCTCGATCTCGTCATGGACCTGCGCGGTCTTCCGGGGCTGCGGTTGGACGGCGTCTTCACGCACTTCGCGACCGCCGACGTGCCCGGCGACTGGGAGTTCGACCGGCAGCTCGAACGCTTCAACGAGGCCGTTCGCGCGCTGAGAGAGGCCGGCATCGACCCCGGTGTCGTTCACGCAGCCAACAGCCCGGCGACGATCCTCCATCCCGAGGCGCACTTCGACATGGTGCGCTGCGGTATCGCCATCTACGGCCTGCATCCGGCGGATTCGACCCATGGCGTGGTCGATCTGGTTCCCGCGATGTCGGTGAAGGCGCGTGTCTCGCGCGTGGCGCGCCTCGGGATGGGCGACGGCGTCAGCTACGGCTTCACGTGGCATGCGTCCGCGCCGACGACGGTTGCCACGCTTCCCCTGGGCTATGCCGACGGCGTGAGGCGCTCGCTCTCCGGGCAGATTGACGTTCTGATCGGCGGCCGCCGCTGCCGTCAGATCGGCCGCATCTGCATGGACCAGCTCATGGTGGAGGTGCCGCGCGGCCTCGACGTCTCCGTTGGCGACGAGGCGGTCCTGGTCGGCCGGCAGGGCGGCGAGACGCTCACCATCGAGGACCAGGCGGCCCTCGCCGGCACCATCGACTACGAGATCGCTTGCGGCTACGGCGCGCGCCTCGCGCGCGTCTACAGGCCCGCGCCAGAAAGTCGCTAGCAGCCCACCCTTCCTTGCAGGAATCCCCAGCCCCGTGTGGAACTCAACCCACGAGGCGGCTTCGTTGCGCCGTCTCAACGTGGTTGTTCCATGCGCGATGCGGGGTAAGGCTCGATGCCGCTCCTCCTCGCGACGGACTGAGAGGAGATGGCGTGGTCGACGACAAGGTGCTGGAGGAGATCAGATTCCACCAGGACGTCGTGGAGCACGACAGCGCGTCGCCCCTGCACCGCATCCGCGAGAAGGAGATGGAGATCTCCGGGCGGGTTCTGAAGGCGAAGCAGCAGGCAGACGAGATCGTTGCTGACGCGCGTCGCAAGGCAGCCGAGATCATCGCGAAGGCAGGCTCCGAGGGGGACGCCCTGGCACGCGAGACCGAGGCAACAGCATTGGCGGAGGCGGAGAAGGAAGCCGCCGTCATTCGCGAGAGGGCCGCCGCTGAGGCAGCCGCGATGAAGGACACACTGGCGTCACGGCGCGATGCCGCCGTCGACACCATCGTGGAGGCAGTCACGCAGGTCTGACCGCCCGAGTTCCCGGGGGGTCCTTTTGTAGGGGGTGAGGCGCGTGCTCGTCCCGATGGCACGGGTCGAGATAATCGGACCGAAGAACCGCTTCTTCGAAGTGGTCACCCTGCTCCACGAGCAGGGGACACTGCATATCGAGGATCTTTCAAAGAGGATCGGTGCCGGCGAGATGCCGGTCGAGAAGATGGCCGTCGCGGTTGGCCAGGCCGGCGAGCGCGAGCGGATGGAGGATCTGCTCATCCGCGTTCGCGCGATCATCAAGGCGCTTCACCTTCCGGGAACGACCGTCGATGAGGTCGCCCGCCAGAAGGAGTACCTGAAGCTGTGGAAGCTCTCCTCCTCAGAACTCTCCGACGAGGTCGTCCGCGTCATCGACGAGGTCGAGGAGCGTACGGCGACGCTCGCGCAGTCGCAGTCCGAGATCGAGAACGAGATCTCGCTGCTCGGCCGCTACGAGCCGATCATCCACAAGATCCAGCCGCTCGCGCGGCAGATCGTCACGACCGGGGCGTTCGACTCGGTCGCACTGCTCATCGAGCGCCGCTACAAGGGCCTGCTCGAGCAGCTGAAAGAGGAACTCGACACGATCACGCACAAGCAGTGCGACATCGTGTCCACCGATGTTGATGAGGACACCACCGCTGCCATCGTGGTCTTCTCGCGTACCTACTCAGAGCCGGTCCACAAGTTCCTCGCCATGGAGAACGTGAACCAGATCCGGCTCCCCTCCGACATGCAGGGGATGCCGTTCGATCAGGCGTACGAGTCGATCCGCGAGCGCCGCAAGACGCTGCCTGAGGAGCTCAAGGCCATCCGTCTCGAGCTCGAGGCGATGTCGGCCAAGTGGTACCTGCGCCTGACGACCGTCCGCGACGTGCTCACCGACAAGATCGACGAGATCGCCGCGATCCCGAAGTTCGGCCAGACCGAGTACGCGTTCATCATCACCGGCTGGTTGCCCGTTGAGGACGTGAAGGAGCTCAAGTCCGGGCTCACCGCGTCGTTCGGGCAGGACGTCATCGTCAACCAGCTCGAGATCGGCGAGAAGGACTTCGAGGACACGCCGGTCGCACTCAAGAATCCGAAGGCGCTCTCACCCTTCGAGTTCATACTCAAGCAGCGCGGCATGCCGAAGTACGGCACGATGGACGCCACGTGGATGCTCTTCGTCTTCTACCCGCTGTTCTTCGGCATGATCGTCGGCGACGTCGGCTATGGCCTGATCATGTTCGGCCTCGTCATGTGGCTGCGTCTCAAGTACAAGGACAACGCGAACATCCAGCTGGCCACGTCGATCCTCGGCCCGGCGACCACGTCGGTCATCGCGTTCGGGTTCATCTACGGCGAGTTCTTCGGCAACCTGCTCGGCCCGGAGTACTTCGACGTGATCAAGAAGATCCCGATCGGCGGAGGGTTCACCTTGCCCTTCAACCGCGTGGAGTTCGTGACCATCTTCATGTTCATCGCGGTCGGGGTCGGCGTCGTGCAGGTCCTGCTTGGCCTCGCATTCGGCGTGGTCAACGCCGTCCGCACCAAGAACAAGCACCATCTCTACGAGCGCGGCGGCCTGCTCACGCTGTTCATAGGCATCGGGCTCGCGGTCGTTGTCGGGGTCGTGTTCTCAAGCTGGGGCAGCTGGAGCGTCTGGGCGACCGGGGCGTTCGCCGCGCTGGCGTTCGCGGGCTTCATCTACGCGCTGCGCGGCGGCGGGATCATGGGCGTCGTCGAGACGATCGAGACGGCGTCGGGAATGGCGAGCTACATCCGTATCATGGCCGTCGGTCTCGGCGGCGCGATCTTCGCGGATGCGATCAACCAGATCGTGCTGCAGACCATGGGCGGTCCCGGCAAGATGTCGGCCGGCGGTCTGGTACTCGGCATCGTTGTCGGAATCCTGCTGCATGGGCTGAACCTCATCATCGCGGCGTTCAGCCCCACGATCCATGCGATCCGTCTCAACTTCCTGGAGTTCTTCGGAAGGTTCTACGAGACAGGTACGAAGGAGTACAGGCCGTTCCACAAAACCGGAGGAGAAGGGTAGGCACGATGGACAAGCGTCTCGGAAAGGTACTGGGTCTTGGCGTGTTCCTGATGGTCATGTTGCTCCCGGCGCTCGCGTTCGCCGCGGAGGGGACCACGACCACCACCGCAGCTTCCTGGCAGCAGGCAGCGGCGCAGGCGATCGCAGCCGGCCTCGCGATGGGTCTGTCCGCACTGGGTGCCGCGTACGCGCAGGCCAAGATCGGCTCCGCTGCCGCCGGCACGCTCGCCGAGCGTCCCGAGGTTGCGATCTGGGTCATCACGCTGCAGGCGCTGCCGGAAGTCATCGTTCTGCTGGGCTTCGTCTCCGCGATCATGCTCGCCCCCAAGTAGGGACTCCCGCACATCCGCTCGACACGTAAAGGGAGACTCCCTCAATGGCTATCGAAGACATCTTCATAGCGCTCGAAGAACAGGGCGAGCAGGAGAGCCGCGAGGCGCTGGACGCCGCCCGAGAGCAGGCCAAGGGCATCAAGGAAGACGCAGAGGTCCAAGGCAAGGCGATCAAGGCCGACAGGACCGAAGCCGCTCGCGCGCACGCGTCCCTCAAGACGACGCGCACGATCAACTCGGCTCGCCTCGAGGCCCGCAGAACGGTCGCCGGAGTGAAGGAGAACGCGATCGTCGATGCGTTCGACGGAGCGCTCGACAAGCTCGCGACCGTGCGCGACGGTGCCGCGTATCCGGCATTGTTCCGTGCTTTGGCCGCCGAGGCGGTCCAGGGGCTCGATGGCGAGGTCACGTTCCTCGTCGATCCGGCGGACGCCGCACTCGCGTCCGAGGTGCTCGCTGAGCTCGGCTTGAGGGGCAGCGTTGAAGCGACCGCGTCCACACGCGGCGGCCTCATCGTCCTCGCGGCTGGCGGCTCGATGCTGCGACGCAACACGTTCGAGGACCGGCTCGCGAAGTACCGGATCTTGGGCCAGTCGGAGATCGCGGAGGTCCTGACAGCATGAGCGTGCGTGTAGCCACGAAAGCACCGACTCCGGGCCGTGACTACGGCTACGGGAACGCACGCGTGCGAGGCATGCGTTCGCGGCTGCTGACGCCACGGTTCTTCGACGATCTCATGCAGGCCGGTGAGCTTTCGAAGATCATCCAGGCGCTCATCGACACCGAATACGGTCCCGATATCGAGACGGCCATCATCCACGGCAGGACGCCTGCCGCGATGGACGAGGCGTTCCGAACGCACATGGTGGCGGTGTTCCAGAAGGTGATGGGCTTCCTGAACGCGGAAGCCCACGGTCTGGTCGGCACGTTGCTGGGCCGGTGGGACCTCTTCAACATCAAGTCCATCATCCGCGGTAAGCACATGCATCTTCTGCCCGAGGAGATCGAGGACGGCCTCTACGCCGTTGGTGCTCTCACCCCGGCGGAGCTGCACGTGCTCGCGAACCTCGAGGACATCCGTGCGGTTGTCGACACACTCGTGACATGGGGATCTCCGTACGCAGCGCCGCTGCGGCAGAACATTGTGTCCTACAACGAGTCGGCCAATCTCGCGACCCTCGAGCTCGCGCTCGACCGCTACTACTTCACGTGGGCGGTCGGACGGCTTCGCGGCCGCCGGGCGAACACCGTGCTCGCCCGCAGGATCCTCGGCCTCCAGGCCGATTCGGTGAACCTGCTCACGACGTTCCGTCTCCTCAAGAGCGACATCGGCGATATGGACCCGATGGACTTCTACCTGGAGGGCGGGCTGTACATCAACCGCGAGCTGTTCGCGGCACTCACTGGGCTCTCTGATGTGGACGAGGTTCTGGACGAGCTGAAGGGCACGCCCTACGCCAAGCAGCTCGAGCACGTCATCGCGCAGTATTTCGAGGATGCGTCCCTCTCGGTCTTCGAGCGGGCGCTCGAGGACTACGTGATGCGCGACGCGCTCGGCGCAGGCCGTGGCGATCCGCTCGGGGTGGGCATCACCATCGCCTATCTCTGGGCGAAGCAGAACGAGGTCACGAACCTGCGGATCATCGTCAAGGGCACCGCGGTCGGCATGCCGGCCGACCGCATGCGGAAGGAACTCATCCTTGTATAAGCTCGTCGTCCTGACCGACCCCGAGCACGCGGACGGATTCCGTCTGTCCGGCTGCGATGTCGTGGTCGCCGAGTCACCGGAAGAGGCCCGTAGGGCGCTCTCCGCGCTCGTCGACGATGACTCGAGTGGGATCGTCGCCGTCAATGAGGCGCTCATGGCGGGTGTCGACGAGCGACTGCAGCGCAAGATCGATTCGATCTACCGCCCGATCGTGGTCTCCCTCCCGATCAAAGAGACGCTGCATCTCGGGGAAGACCACAGGGCCTACCTGTCACGCCTGATCCGTCGGGCGATCGGATTCGACATCACACTGAGGCGAGGATAGATGATCGCAGGAAGCATCTCGAAGATCACCGGCCCGGTCGTAGTCGCGGCCGGCATGACCGGCGCGAAGATGTACGACGTCGTGCGCGTCGGTAAGCAGGGACTCATGGGCGAGGTCATCCGCCTTGAGGCCGACAGGGCGACCATCCAGGTCTACGAGGACACCTCGGGCCTGATGGTGGGCGACTACGTCGAGTCGACCGATGCGCCGCTGACCGTCGAACTCGGCCCCGGCCTGCTCTCGTCCATCTACGACGGCGTGCAGCGTCCGCTGCCCGTCATCGCTGAGGCGAGCGGCGACTTCATCGAGCGCGGTACCGTCGCGTCCGCCCTCGACCGCGAGAAGCTGTGGCCGTTCGTGGCCGTGGCGGAGGCCGGCACGGCGGTCGTCCCGGGTGACATCCTGGGGACCGTGCAGGAAGGCAAGACCATCGTCCACAAGATCATGGTCCCGCCGAAGAGGTCCGGGAAGCTGGCGTGGGTCGCGCCGACGGGTGAGTACAACATCGACACGCCCATCGCCAAGTTCGAGGACGGTACCGAGCTGACGATGACGCAGCGTTGGCCGGTCCGCGAGGGTCGGCCCTACACGCGCAAGCTCGACCCGACGACGCCGTTCACGACCGGCATGCGCATCCTCGACACGTTCTTCCCCATCGCACTGGGCGGCAACGCGATCATCCCGGGAGGCTTCGGCACCGGGAAGACCGTCACCCAGCAGTCGCTCGCGAAGTGGGCCGATGTCGACATCATCGTCTACATCGGCTGCGGCGAGCGCGGCAACGAGATGACCGAGGTACTGACCGAGTTCCCTGAACTCGATGACCCGCGCACGGGCGCTCCGCTGATGGACCGCACGGTGCTCGTGGCCAATACCTCGAACATGCCGGTCGCCGCGCGCGAGGCGTCCATCTACGTGGGCGCGACGCTCGCCGAGTACTACCGCGACATGGGCTATCACGTCGCGATGATGGCGGACTCCACGTCCCGATGGGGCGAGGCGTTGCGTGAGGTGTCGGGCCGACTGGAAGAGATGCCGGGCGAGGAAGGCTACCCGGCATACCTGGCGACTCGTCTTGCGTCCTTCTACGAGCGTTCGGGCCGCGTCGAGACGCTCGGCTCGGACGACCGTGTCGGATCGGTGACGATGGTCGGCGCCGTCTCTCCGGCCGGTGGCGACATGTCGGAACCGATGACGCAGAACTCACTGCGAGTCACTGGTGCCTTCTGGGCGCTCGACACCTCGCTCGCGCATCGCCGCCACTTCCCCGCCATCTCCTGGACGAAGAGCTACACGCTGTTCCTCGGCCAGGTCCGCGGCTGGTACGAGGAGAACGTCGCCGCCGACTGGGTCTCGTACCGCGATCGCGCGATGTTCATCCTGCAGAAGGAAACGGAGCTGCAGGAGATCGTGCAGCTCGTCGGACCGGACGCACTGCCGGAATCCGAGAAGATCATCCTGGAAGTCGCTCGCATGCTCCGTGAGGACTTCCTGCAGCAGTTCGCGTTCGATGAGGTGGACGCCTACTGTCCGCCGGCCAAGGCTTACTGGATCCTGCGCGTCATCCTGGCGTTCTCGGACGCGGCGGTCGCCGCGCTGAACCGCGGCGTGTCGCTGCGGCAGATCCTCGAGCTCCCTATCCGCGACACCGTCGCGGGCCTCAAGACGACCCAGCACGAGGAGGCAATCGCCTTCATGCAGACGTACACGAGCACGCTGACCGAAGACATCGCCGGAATCGAGGTGCTCTAGATGACGCCCACCGCCGAGGCAGCGGCGCCGCGCCGCTCACTGCTCTCGACCGACTACCGGACCCTCGAGTACGTCACGGGCCCGCTCGTCTTCGTGCACAACGTGCACAACGTCGCGTACAACGAGATGGTCTCCATCGCGATGCCGGACGGCGACACCCGTTCCGGTCAGGTCCTCGAGATCAGTGGCGACATCGCCTGCATCCAGGTCTTCGAGGGCACGCGCGGTATCGACATCGACAAGACGACCGTCCGCTTCCTCGAGGAGGTCGCGAAGGTCGAAGTCGCGCCCGAGCTGCTCGGCCGCATCCTGAACGGCACGGGCAAGCCGATCGACGGCGGCGCCCCGGTCATCCCGGAGAAGCGCCTCGACATCTCAGGTTCGCCGATCAACCCGTACCGCCGCGCCCAGCCGGCCGACTTCATCGAGACCGGCGTCAGCTGTATCGATGGCCTGAACACGCTTGTCCGTGGTCAGAAGCTCCCGATCTTCTCCGGCTCGGGTCTCCCGGCCAACGACCTTGCGGCTCAGATCATCCGCCAGGCGCGCGTCGGCAGTGGCGAGCAGTTCGCCATCGTCTTCGCTGCGATGGGCATCACGCACCGCGAGGCCGCGTTCTTTATGCAGCAGTTCGAGGACACGGGCGCGCTCGAACGCGTCGTGTTCTTCCTCAACCTCGCTGACGACCCGACGGTCGAGCGCCTGCTCACCCCGAAAGTCGCGCTGACGGTCGCCGAGTACCTCGCCTTCGAGAAGGACATGCAGGTCTTGGTCGTCTTGTCGGACATGACCAACTACTGCGAGGCGCTGCGCGAGGTCTCGACCGCACGCGAAGAGGTGCCGGGCCGCCGTGGCTACCCGGGCTATATGTACACCGACCTCTCGAGCATCTACGAGCGCGCCGGCCGGATCAAGGGCAGGCAGGGCTCGGTCACCCAGCTCCCGATCCTGACGATGCCGGACGACGACATCACGCACCCGATCCCGGACCTCACCGGCTACATCACCGAGGGTCAGATCGTCCTCTCGCGCCAGCTGCACCGCCGCGGCGTCTACCCGCCGATCGACGTGCTGCCGTGCCTGAGCCGCCTGATGAACCTCGGTATCGGCGAGGGCAAGACGCGTGAGGACCACCGCGCGGTCGCCAACCAGCTCTACGCCGCCTACGCGCAGGGCCGCGACCTCCGCCGCCTTGTCGCCATCGTCGGCGAGGAAGCGCTCTCCGACACGGACCGGCGGTACCTGCGGTTCGCGGACGACTTCGAGAAGACGATCGTCGGCCAGGGCGAAGAGGGCCGCAGCATCATCGACACCCTCACGGTCTCCTGGGAGCTGCTCGCGGGTCTGCCGATGGGCGAGCTCAAGCGCGTGCGCGACTTCATCCCGAAGTACCACCCGAGCGCTGCGGACTCGAAGGGCGGGGACATCTAGCCCATGGAAGAGGTCCGGCCAACTCGGTCAGAACTCCTCGAAAGGCGCGGCCAGATCCAGCTGGCCGTGCAGGGCATGGACCTGCTCAAGCAGAAGCGCGACGCACTGCTGATCGAGTTCATGTCCGTCATGGACGAGACGCTGAGACTGTCGGGGTCGCTGCAGAAGGCGGTTTCCGACGCCCAGTACTCGCTGGCGGTCGCCAAGTCGGTCGACGGCAACGTCTCCGTGCGCTCGGCGGCCATGGCGACCAAGGGCGAGGTCGGCGTCGACATGACCGGCACGAAGATCATGGGCGTCTCGGTCCCGGTCGTCACCAAGGGTCAGAGTCCGGTGCGCAGCTCGTTCACCCGCGGCTACTCGATCACGGGCGTTTCGAGTCGTATCGATGAGACGGCGGACCGTTTCGAGCGGATCCTCGACGTCATCATCGAGTACGCCGACATCGAGACGCGCCTCAAGCGACTCGGCGAGGAGATCCAGAAGACGAACCGCCGCGTGAACGCGCTCGAGCAGATCACGGTGCCCGGCCTCAAGGAGCAGGTCACCTACATCCGCCAGACACTCGACGAGCGCAGCCGCGAGGACCTGTTCCGCCTGAAGAAGGTCAAGAAGAAGATCGAGCGCAAGAAGGCCGCTCAGGCCATGGCGTAGGGGCATCTGCTCCCGCGCCTGCGCTCGATGCACATGGAGGCGGTCCGCCGTACCCGGGGGTCGGCGGACCGCCTCGGAACATCAGAAGGGCCCTGCCGGCAAGCTGCAGGGCCCTTCTTCTCGGATCCTCGTCGAACGATCGGGCCGCTAGCCCTTCTCGACGATCAGCGCGTGCAGGTCCTGGAGGACATCGACAGGGTTGCGCGTGTGGTGCATGAGTTCGCGCGAGAAGTTGAGGATGCGGCGCGCATCGGTGACCTTGAGCGTGCTGAACTTCAAGTCGTCCCACTCCGCGTGCGCGATGTATGCCCAAAGCTCGCCGAGCGCGAAACCGATCGCCTCGATCTCCGGCTCGGTGAACTTGGCCCACTCCGTGCCCAAGCCTTTGCGCAGCCGCTCGATGGCGCGCTCGACCGCGCGCGCCTTCTTCATCTGGAACGTACGCATCCCGATCTCTTCGTCGCTCACATCGGGGTGCTGGTTGCTCATGCTCATCGGCGAAGCCCCTTTCCCGTATGCCGGCATGGTTCGACGCGCGGCGCCCGATTCCTGCATCGCCGGCGGCATCGGGGTGCGCATCATCTAGAATGTGGGGGCTGAATCGACCGGCGCGGGCACCTGCGCCGTGGACCTGCGTGGAGGAGTACATGGAGTTTTCCGAAGTGGTCGCCAAGCGCCGGAGCGTACGGCACTTCAACACGCGCCTGCCGGTGGCCGAAGCCGACATCCGGGCGCTGCTCGAGGCTGCGGTGCGTGCGCCGAGCGCGGGCAACATCCAGCCGTGGCGCTTCTTCGTACTGACCAGCGAGGAGTCGCGTACGCGGCTGGCCGGCGCGATCGGCCAGAAGTGGGCCACCTCGGCCCCCGCCGTCATAGTCGTGTGTGCCGATCCGCGACCCTGCGCTGCACGCTACGGTGAGCGCGGCGAGCGTCTCTACGCCGTGCAGGATACGGCCGCAGCGACTCACGCCATCCTGCTCGCGGCCGTGGACCGCGGCCTGGCGTCGTGCTGGATCGGGGCCTTCGACGACGAAGCCGTCCGCGAGGCGATCGGCGCCGCGCGACCGATCACGCCGGTGGCGGTCCTGCCGATCGGGCATCCCGCGGAATCCGCCGGCCGGCCCCTGCGCCGGCCGCTCGAGGAGGTCACGACGTGGCTCTAGGTCCCGGAAGCTGCCCGGATCTCGCGTCTCTCCGGGAGCACATCGGGGACTGCCAGCGCTGCTCGCTGGCGGCGTCGCGCAACACGCTCGTCTTCGGCACGGGCGATCCCCGTGCCCGCCTCATGTTCATCGGGGAGGCCCCCGGCAAGAATGAGGACCTCACCGGGCTTCCGTTCGTCGGGGCGGCCGGCAAGCTCCTCGATGAGCTCCTCGTCTCGATCGGCATCGACCGGAGCCAGGTCTACATCGCGAACATGGTGAAGTGCAGGCCACCCGGCAACCGCGATCCTGAGCCGCTCGAACTCGAGGCGTGCTCGCCGTTCCTGGCGCGCCAGATCGAGCTCATCGACCCCGTCGTGATCGCCACGCTCGGCCGGTTCTCGACGCACTACGTGCTCCAGAACACGGCGCCGATCTCCGCGGTGCACGGACGGCTCTTCCGTATCGGCGGCAGGCGCGTCGTGCCGATCTTCCATCCGGCGTCCGCACTCTACGACGGGTCCAAGCGAGGCGTACTGGCCGAGGACTTCCGGAAGCTCCGCGCGGTGATCGACCGGGTCGAGAGCGGGGAGGACCACGGCGGTCCCGGCACGAGCGTCGCCTCCGGGCCGCTCGCCGGCGCTTCGTCGGATGAGGCGCCTCGCGCGGAAGCCGGCAGTCTCGGGATTACGATCGAGCAGGTCGAGCCAGCGTCCGCTGACGCCGATGAAGGCGCGCCGGCTGCCGAGCAGCAGAGTCTCTTCTAGGGAACCCCGATGACCGAGACGATCACCATCAGCACGAACGACGCCGCGCAGACGCGCCGCGCCGGGTCGCTGCTGGGCGGGCTCGTTTCGCCGGGCGACGTGATCGCACTGTCAGGCGGGCTCGGTGCCGGCAAGACCGCGCTCGTCCAGGGGTTGGCGGAGGGGCTGGGGGTGGTGGGGCACGTCCCGAGCCCGACCTTCAACATCCTTCTCGTGCACCCGGGAAGGCTTTCGCTCTACCACCTCGACCTCTACCGGCTCGAGAGAGCCGAGCAGCTCGTCGACATCGACTTCTACGAGACCCTCGAGTCCGGCGGCGTGTCGGCGATCGAATGGGCCGACCGGTTTCCCGCGGAGCTTCCCGACGACCGACTCGACGTTGAGATCGTCACGACGGACGAGTCGGCGCGCGAGCTGCGCCTGACGGGAACGGGACCGCGTTCGCGCGACCTCGCCCGCAGGTGGTCGAACGCCTGGAGCGCGGCGGGGGGCGAGGCGTCGTGACGCTCCTTCTCGCGCTCGACACGTCGACCGAGGAGCTCGCGATCGGCCTCGGCTTTCTCAAGGAGACAGGGGTCCACCTCGTCGGTGAGACCAACCTCGACGTGCCGCGCGCGTCGCTCACGCACCTCGTGCCGTCGGTGACCCGTTTGCTCGATTCGGCGGATCTGCAGTTGCGGAACGTGGACGCCGTCGTGGTCGGGCGTGGCCCGGGCTCGTTCACGGGCGTTCGCATCGCGGTGGCCGCCGCGAAGGGCATCGCTCAGGGCCTCGGAGTGCCTCTGTACGGCGTTGGGACGCTCGATGCAGTGGCGGAGAGGTTCGCAGGTCGCGACGGGCTTGCAGGGGTCGTAGGAGACGCCATGCGGCGTGAGGTGTACCCGGCGCTGTTCCGCTGCTCGGATGGCGGCGTTCGACGCCTGGGTCCCGACGCGGTCATGACCCCGGCGGAGGCCGCTGTGGCGTGGGCCTCGCTCGGCGAGCCCGTCATGCTGGTCGGCAACGGGCTGCGCAAGTACGCAGATGTCTTTTCTCAGGCGCTCGGCGGGCATGCCGAGTTCGCGCCCGAGGCGCTGTGGTCCCCGAGCGGGGAAGCGCTGCTGCAGGCCGCGTGGCGCGCCCGACTCGAGGGGACGTGGGGCGATGGCGACCCGGCGACGGTGTTGCCGGTCTACACGCGCCTCTCCGACGCCGAAGAGGCCGAGCGTGCCAAGTGCGGCGCCGGCCCTGCCGCGGCGCCAGCGAGCGGCGTTGCCGGTCCTCCCGTCGGAGATGCGCGATGAGCGCGCTCATCCGCGCACTGGCCGAAGCCGACCTTGAGCACGTGGTCGCGATCGAGCGCGTGTCGTTCACCTCGCCGTGGACCCGGGGCATGTTCCTCGACGAGCTGCTCCAGCCCGGGACCCGTTCGTGGTTCGTCGCGGACTCGCCCTGGGGGATCGTCGGATACGGGGGGCTCATGGAGGCGGACGGTGACGGCCATCTCCTCAACCTCGCCGTTCGCGCCGACGCCCGCGGGAAGGGGATCGCCGTGGCTCTGCTCTCGGCCATCTTCGGCGAAGCGCGGCGGCGCTCTCTCTCACGGCTCACTCTGGAGGTCCGGCCGAGCAACAAAGCCGCGCTCGGCCTCTACCGCATGGGGGGATTCGTCGATGCGGGTCGCCGTCCCGGCTACTACTCGGATTCCGGCGAGGACGCCGTCATCATGTGGACGCCGTCGCTCAAGAGCGCGGAGATGGCCGACGTCATGAGCCGCCTCGCCGAGCGCGGGACTGCCGCGCTTGAGTCCTTCGGCATCCGCCGGGACGGTTCGGGCCTCGAGGCACACGGGCGCAGCGATGTCATCCTCGCGATCGAGACGTCGTGCGACGAGACGGCAGCCGCTGTGGTGCGCGCGGGGCGTGAGGTGCTCTCGTCGGTCGTGGCGAGCCAGATCGATTTCCACGCGCGATTCGGCGGCGTCGTCCCCGAGATCGCGTCTCGCAAGCACACCGAAGCGATCGTCGGGGTCGTGCAGGAGGCGCTCGATCGTGCCGGCGTGACCCTGCGCGACCTGAGCGCGATCGCGGTCACCTACGGGCCCGGCCTCGTCGGCGCGCTCGTCGTGGGCGTCAGCTACGCGAAAGGCCTCGCGCTGGCGACCGGTCTGCCGCTCGTGGGCGTGAACCACCTCGAAGGTCACCTGTTCGCGAACGTGCTCGCCGATCAGACGGTGGAACCCCCCTTCGTTGCGCTCATGGTCTCCGGAGGCCACACCTCGCTCATCCACGTTCCTGCATGGGGCGAGTACCACACGCTCGGCTCGACGCTGGACGATGCAGCGGGGGAGGCGTTCGACAAGGTTGCAAAGGCGCTCGGCCAGGGCTACCCGGGCGGACCGGTGATCTCGCGCTTGGCCGCTGAAGGCGATCCCGCGGCGATCCCGTTCCCGCGTGCGATGCTGCACTCGGGCGACCTCGACTTCTCGCTGTCGGGCCTGAAGACCGCCGTCGTGACGTACGTGGAGGGCGAGCGCCGCGCGGGTCGCGAGCTCAACCTGCCGGACATCGCCGCGTCGTTCCAGGCGGCGGTGGTCGACGTGCAGGTGGCGAAGGCGCTGCGCGCGGTCCGGGACGCGGACGTACGCACGTTCCTCATCGGAGGCGGGGTCGCTGCGAATCCCGAGCTGCGACGCGCGCTGACCGAGGCGATGGAGGCGCGGGGCGTGCGGGTGAGCGTGCCGCCGCTGGCGCTGTGCACGGACAACGCCGCCATGATCGGAGCCGCGGCGCACTTCCGGCTCGGGCGCGGGGAGACCCTGGGCCCGAGCGCCGAAGCGGTAGCGGACCTGAGCATCGGCTGACGGGCCCGCGTCACCCTGCGCGGCGCACATCTGAGCGCGCGACACTCAGGTATTGCGGCCCGCCACTTGCGCTCCCGCTGACCCCTTCGCTATCATCGCCGACGGGTGTTTAGCACTCTCGCACGACGAGTGCTAGCAGTCCAAGGGTACGGGTATCAACCCTGCGCCACGTCCGGGAGGCGGGCACGGCGTGCCCCCGACCGACGAACAGTACGTGTCGATTTCGCGAAAGACGATGGAGGGTAGCGCATGAAACTCAAGCCGCTGGGCGACAACGTCGTGGTCAAGCAGGCCGAGGCGGAGGAGCAGACCAAGTCCGGCCTGTTCATCCCCGACAGCGCCAAGGAGAAGCCCCAGAAGGGCACCGTGGTCGCGGTGGGCGAGGGCAAGTTCGAGGATGGCGCCCGCGTGCCGGTCGACGTGAAGGTCGGCGACGTCGTCATCTACGGGAAGTACGGCGGGACCGACGTCAAGGTCGATGACGTCGAGTACAAGATCCTGCGCGCCGGCGAGATCTACGCGATCGTCGAGTAGCCCTTCGCAGCGAACCACCGATCACCCCTGCCCGCCGTGCGCGGGCGTATTCACCACTCGAAGGAGGACAGCACACAGATGGCCAAGGACATCAAATTCGACGAGGAAGCTCGTCGCGGCCTCGAGTCCGGCGTCAACAAGCTCGCCAACGCCGTCAAGGTGACGCTCGGCCCGAAGGGCCGCTACGTCGTGCTCGAGAAGAAGTTCGGCGCGCCGACCATCACGAACGACGGCGTCACCATCGCCAAGGAGATCGAGCTGGACGACGCCGTCGAGAACATGGGCGCCCAGCTCGTCAAGGAAGTCGCCACCAAGACCAACGACGTCGCCGGTGACGGCACCACCACCGCCACGCTGCTCGCTCAGGTGATCGTCCGCGAGGGCCTGCGCAACGTGTCGGCCGGTGCGAACCCGCTCGCGATCAAGCGCGGCATCGAGAAGGCCGTCGAGGCCGTCGTCGACCAGATCAAGGCCGACGCCCGCGAGGTCGAGGACCAGACCGAGATCGCCAACGTCGGCGCCATCTCGGCAGGCGACGAGACGATCGGCGCCAAGATCGCCGAGGCGATGAAGGTCGTGGGCAAGGACGGCGTCATCACTGTCGAGGAGTCGCAGACCTTCGGCATCGACATCGAGACCGTCGAGGGCATGCAGTTCGACAAGGGCTATGTCTCGATGTACATGGTCACGGACTCCGACCGCATGGAGGCCGTGCTGAACGATCCGCTCATCCTCATCGCCAACTCGAAGATCACCTCGGTGCAGGACATCCTGCCGGTGCTCGAGAAGGTCATGCAGGCCGGCAAGCAGCTCCTCATCATCGCCGAGGACGTCGAGGGTGAGGCTCTCCCGACGCTGGTGCTGAACAAGCTGCGCGGCACCTTCACCTCCGTCGCCGTCAAGGCGCCGGGCTTCGGCGACCGCCGCAAGCGCATGCTCGAGGACATCGCCATCGTCACGGGCGGCCAGGTCATCTCCGAGGAGCTCGGGATGAAGCTGGACGGCGTGACGCTCGACATGCTGGGCCGCGCGAAGACCGTCCGCGTCACCAAGGACAACACGACGATCATCGACGGCGCGGGCACCAAGGAGAACATCGACGCCCGCATCAAGCAGATCAAGGCCGAGATCGAGCAGTCCGACAGCGACTTCGACCGTGAGAAGCTGCAGGAGCGCCTGGCGAAGCTCGCCGGCGGCGTTGCGGTCATCAAGGTCGGTGCGGCCACCGAGGTGGAGCTTCGCGAGAAGAAGCACCGCATCGAGGACGCCCTGCAGGCGACCCGCGCGGCTGTCGAAGAGGGCATCGTCCCCGGCGGTGGCGTGGCGCTCGTGAACGCCTCTCCGGCGCTCGATTCCCTCAAGCTGTCCGACGACGAGATGATCGGCGTGTCGATCATCCGCAAGGCGCTCGACGAGCCGCTGAAGACCATCGCCAGCAACGCCGGCTTCGAGGGCTCCGTCGTGGCCGAGAAGGTCAAGGGCCTCAAGAAGGGCGAGGGCCTCAACTCCGCCACCGGCGAGTACGGTGACCTCATCAAGATGGGCGTCATCGACCCGGTCAAGGTCACCCGCACGGCGCTGCAGAACGCAGCATCGATCTCCGCTCTGATCCTCATCACCGAGACGACCGTCTCCGACGTTCCTGCCAAGGACGACGGGGGCGCGGCGGCCGCGGCGATGGCCGGCATGGGCGGCGGGATGTACTAGGCGGCACCTGCCGCTTCGCTCGATCGCTCAAGGACCCCGGAGGCTCGCCTCCGGGGTCCTTCTCGTTTCGCGTGCGGGGCGCCCGCGATAGACTGAGACGCGCCGCGGGGCAGCCTGCGCCGGCGATGGTGGTACCGGCACGTTCACGAGGGGGAGCCCGCGTGCGGATCCTGATGGTCACGAACACGTATGCGCCCGCCCGCAACGGCGTTGCGATGTGGGTCGCGCTGTCCGTGCGCGAGCTGCGCGCTCGAGGCCACGAGGTCGAGGTGCTGACCTACTCGCACGACCGTCGCGAGCCTGGCCTGGCGGGGATGCACGAAGTGCGCGCCTGGGCCGGCATCGACCCGGACTTCAAGGTGACGCCGTTCGCGCCGAAGATCCCTGCATCGCTGGCCGGGGAGTCATTCGACGTCGTCCACGTGCACCATCCGATCCTGCTCGGCCCTGTGGGGGTCGCACTCGGCAGGGCGTGCGGGGCGAAGGTCTGCTTCACCTGCCACAGCGTGTACACCGACTACTTCGACGAGTACTACTTCGGTTTGGGGAGAGGGCTTCGCGGCTGGTTCGACGCGAAGGTCGCTCGCTTCGTCGACACGTGCGACGCGGTGTTCGCGCCTTCGAGCCGCGTGGAGCGCTGGTTGCGCGACAATGGCGCGACGGTCCGCATCGAGCGAGCCGAGCCGCCGGCCGACACCGGCCGCATCCGGCGCCACGATCGCGAGGAGGCGCGCCGCATCCTCGGTCTCGGGGACCGTCCCGTCGCCTTCTACATCGGGCGGATCGCAGCCGAGAAGCGTGTCGGACCGCTCGTGACCGAGTTCGCGGGCGCGCTCGATCGCATGCCGCCTGATGCCCTTCTCGCCCTCGGCGGTTCCGGAAAGCGCGTCCCGACCGTGCGGCGGCAGGTTCGAGGCCTCGGGCTCGAGGGCCGCGTGCGTCTGCTCGGAGCGCTCGACGCGGAGCAGCTCAGCCTCTGGTACAGCGCGGCCGACGTCTGCACGAGCGCGTCGCGTTCCGAGACAGGACCGCTCACGGTCGTCGAGGCGATGTCGTGCGCGTGCCCGGCGGTCGCGCTGCGAGCGCCCGGCTTCGAGGACCGCGTGACCGACGGCATCGACGGGCTGCTCGTGCCCGACGAGCCGGGATGTCTGGGGCAGGCGCTCGCACGAGTGCTGTCCGATGGCGACCTTCGCGCACGGCTGAGCGCCGGGGCGCTCAGCCGTTCCCGCGGATGCTCTCCCGAAGCGGTCACCGAGGGCATGCTCGCCATGTACGATTCGCTGCTCGCCTGATAGCATGCGCAGGCGGCGCTGACGCCCTGGCGGGAGTCGGCCCCTTCCGGGCATGAACCCGGTGTCTGCAAGAAGCGAAGAGGACAGGACACGCTCGTGGCGCTCTCGATCGGAATCGTGGGACTCCCCAACGTCGGCAAGTCGACGCTCTTCACCGCGCTCACGCGCAAGCAGGTCGACGCGGCGAACTACCCCTTCGCGACGATCGAGCCGAACGTGGGCGTCGTGTCGGTCCCCGACGCTCGTCTCGAGCGGCTCGCCGAGATCGTGCACCCGGAGCGCGTCCTGCCGGCGACGGTCGAGTTCGTCGACATCGCGGGGCTCGTCAAGGGCGCGAGCGAGGGCGAGGGTCTCGGCAACCAGTTCCTCGCCAACATCCGTGAGACCGATGCCGTGGCCGAGGTCGTGCGCTTCTTCTCCGACCCGAACGTCATCCACGTCGCCGGTGATGTGGACCCTGCCAGCGATGTCGAGACGATCCGCACCGAGCTCGTGCTCGCGGACCTCGGCACGCTCGAAAAGGCGCTTCCGCGCCTCGAGAAGGATGCGAAGCGCGACGCGACGCTGGCCGCGAAGGTGGAGGTCGGCAAGCGCCTGTACGCCTGGATGGAGCAGGGGCACCGCGCCCGCCGCATGGAGATGACGGACGACGAGCGTCGCAGCGTGCGCGATCTGCACCTGCTCACCATGAAGCCGATGCTGTATGTCGCCAACGTCGACGAGGACGCTGTAACGAAGCAGCTCCCCGAGATCGACGGTGTCCGGCCCATCCCGATCTGCGCGAAGGTCGAAGCCGAGCTCGCCGACCTCGAGCCGGACGAGGCCGCGGCCTACCTCGCGGAGCTCGGGCTGTCGGAACCCGGCCTCAACACCCTCATCCGCCGCGCCTACGACCTCCTCGGCCTGATGTCGTACTTCACGGCAGGGGAGAAGGAGGTTCGCGCCTGGACCGTGCGTGTCGGGGCGAAGGCGCCGGAGGCCGCCGGGGTCATCCACACGGACTTCGAGAAGGGCTTCATCAAGGCCGAGGTCGTCGGCTACAACGACTTCGACGCGTACGGCGGCGAGAAGGGCGCGCGCGAGGCGGGCAGGCTCCGGATCGAGGGCAAGGACTACGTCGTCGCCGACGGCGACGTCATGCATTTCCGCTTCAACGTCTAGGCGGGCCTCAGGGCTGCCCGCGAGTCGCCAAGACGCGCCGAAAACGCCCGAAAACGGCCCGCCGCGCGTTGACCCTCCCACGGTCCCGCGCTACCCTGTACGCACCCCGCACGCCATGCGGACTTCAACGACGCACCACTCCACCGCAGCCCATACGAAGACCAGGCGCACGAACCGGCCCGCGAGAGACACGCGAGGGGCGGATGCACCTGGTCTCGGCGTATATGCAGGCGGGAATGCACCAACGGTGAAAAGCGAACAGCTGAAATAGAGGAGGCGCCCTTCATGGAGATCGAGATCGGACGCGGCAAGACCGCACGGCGGGCCTATGGGTTCGACGACATCGCGATCGTGCCGTCGCGTCGCACCCGCGACCCGCGCGACGTGAACATCGGCTGGGAGTTCAACTTCCGCGGCAGGACCTACAGCTTCCCGCTTCCGATCCTCGCCTCCGCGATGGACGGCGTTGTCGACCCGAAGTTCGCCGGCGTGCTCGGCAAGCTCGGCGGTCTCGCGGTTCTCAACCTCGAGGGCATCCAGACGCGCTATGAGGATGCGGACACTCAGCTCGATCTCATCGCCTCGTTCGACAAGGAAGAAGCGACGGCGAAGATGCAGGAGATCTACAAGGAGCCGATCAAGCCGGAACTGATCACCCGGCGCGTGAAGGAGATCAAGGACCAGGGCGTCCTCGCCGCGGCTTCTCTCACCCCTCAGAACGCGCCGCGCTACATCGAGGCCGCCCTCGCCGGCGGGCTCGACATCCTCATCATCCAGGGCACCGTCGTCTCGGCGGAGCACGTCTCCTCCTACGATGAGCCGCTGGACCTGAACGCCTTCATCTCCGGGCTCGACATCCCGGTCATCGTCGGTGGCTGCTGCAGCTACTCCGGCGCGCTGCACCTCATGCGTACCGGAGCCGTCGGCGTCCTCGTGGGCGTCGGCCCCGGTCACGCCTGCACCTCGCGCCGCGTTCTCGGCATCGGCGTTCCGCAGGGTACCGCGATCGCCGACGCCGCTGCCGCCCGCATGCGTCACCTCGACGAGACCGGCATCTATTGCCACGTCATCGCCGACGGCGGCATGCGCACCGGTGGCGACCTCGCCAAGGCGATCGCGGTCGGCGCGGACGCGATCATGATCGGCTCGCCGCTCGCCAGCGCCTCCGAGGCGCCCGGCCGCGGCTACCACTGGGGCATGGCGACCTTCCACCCCGACCTCCCGCGCGGCACCCGCGTGCGCGCTGGTGTGAAGGGCTCCCTCCAGGAGATCCTCCTCGGTCCGGCGCACCAGAACGACGGCACGCTGAACCTCCTCGGCGGCCTGAGGACCTCGATGGCCACTTGCGGCTATGAGAACCTGAAGGCGTTCCAGAAGGCTGAGGTCATGATCGCCCCGTCGCTCCAGACCGAAGGCAAGGTCCTGCAGAACGCCCAAGGCGTGGGGATGGGCCGATAGTGGCCGACTACCACGACGCACAGCCGACGGTACTGGTCCTCGACTTCGGCGCGCAGTACGCGCAGCTCATCGCGCGTCGCGTCCGTGAGGCGAAGGTCTACTCGGAGATCGTCCCGTTCGATATCGGTGCGAGTGAGGTCGAGCGCCGCGATCCTGCGGCGCTCATCCTTTCGGGTGGTCCCGCATCGGTGTACGCCGAGGGCGCTCCGCATATGGATCCGGCGATCCTCTCTCTCGGCATCCCGGTGCTCGGCTTCTGCTACGGCATCCAGGAGATGGCGCTACACCTCGGCGGCGAGATCCCGAAGACCGACATCGGCGAGTACGGATTCGCTGAACTCACGCTGACCGCGCCATCCTGTCGCCTGCTCGAAGGACTGCCCGAGACGAGCCGGGTCTGGATGAGCCACCGCGACAGCGTCGGCACGGCGCCCGAAGGGTTCGTCGTCACGGCGCGAACCGGAACGACCGCGGTCGCGGCGATGGAAGACGCGTCCCGCAACCTGTACGCCACGCAGTTCCATCCCGAGGTGGCGCACACGGAGTTCGGTCAGCGCATCATCGAGCACTTCCTGCACGACATCGCGAGCATCCCGCCGATGTGGACCATGGTCAACATCATCGACGAGACGGTCGATCTGGTCCGCGAGCAGGTCGGCGACGGTCGCGTGATCTGCGGGCTTTCCGGCGGCGTTGACTCCTCTGTGGTCGCGGCGATCCTGCATCGCGCGATCGGTGACCAGCTGACCTGCGTATTCGTCGACCACGGCATGCTCCGCCTGGATGAGGCCGAGCAGGTCGTGCACACGTTTCGCGACCACTTCCACGTGAACCTCGTGCACGTGGACGCCTCCGACCGCTTCCTGGGGCTGCTCGAGGGCGTCACGGACCCGGAGCGCAAGCGCCACATCATCGGCGAGGAGTTCTGGAAGGTCTTCTTCGAGGAGGCCACGACGCTCGAGGGCGTGAAGTGGCTCGCTCAGGGGACGCTGTATCCCGACGTGATCGAGTCGGGCAACAAGCACGCCGCCAAGATCAAGAGCCACCACAACCTCATCCCGTTTCCGGCAGGCGTGCACTTCGACCTCATCGAGCCGCTGAAGGCGCTCTTCAAGGACGAGGTGCGTGCGGTCGGCGCCGAGCTCGGATTGCCGGACGAGATCGTTCACCGTCAGCCGTTCCCGGGCCCGGGCCTCGCCGTACGCATCATCGGCGACATCACGCGCGAGAAGCTCGATACGCTCCGCCGCGCGGACGCGATCGTGCGACACGAGATCGGCGAGTGGGACACGGACCGCAGCGTCTGGCAGTACTTCGCCGTGCTCCCGGACATCCGCAGCGTGGGCGTGATGGGGGACGAGCGCACCTACGGACACCCGATCATCATCCGCGCCGTGGCGTCCGCGGACGCCATGACCGCGGACTGGGCGCGCCTCCCGCACGAGCTGCTCGCCAAGATGAGCAATCGCATCATCAACGAGGTCGAGGGGATCAACCGCGTCGCCTACGACATCACGAGCAAGCCGCCGGGTACCATCGAGTGGGAGTAGCGCGCGGGCCTGTAGCATGTGTGAGCGAGGAGCCGGTCCACTTGGGTCGGCTCCTCCGTGTTGTCCGGCGCCGCTCTCTTGGGTACAGGCATGAGGCGAGGCTCCGATCGCCGGATCGGCACGACGGGCGATGACCAGTGTGGATCGCGCTCGTGGCGGTCGGGTGACGCGAGTCCGGATCGGAGGGGGCGAGGTCGCAGCCGAGTCCCCTCTTCCTTGCGCGAATCCGTATCTCGCAACGTCAGGGTTTCGTTCTACAATGCGCGCACGGCATTCGGTTGCCGATCCACCAGCGATGGGAGCTTCGAAATGAGCGACGACGCCCGCGCCAGCATCGAGCAGCTGCGCGCCAGGATCAACGGTATCGACGACGATATCGTCGAGCTGCTCAACGAGCGCGCGCTGCTCGCCCTCGAGATCCGTGCGCTGAAGCCTGTCGCCAGCATGGCGCTCTACGATCCCAAGCGCGAAGAGGAGATCTTCGCAAGGCTCGCCGGGGTGAACAAGGGCCCGCTCTACGCGGACAACGTGCGCGAGATCTACGAGGCCATCCTGCACGTGATGAAGGAGCTGTAGAGCGATGGAGGCAGCAGCCGGAGTGGGCGCGGTCCTGCGCAACGGCCCCGTCACGATGATCGCGGGGCCTTGCTCTGTGGAGAGCCGCGAACAGGTCATGGAGGTCGCCGCGGTCTGCGCCGAGCTTGGCATCCGCGTGCTCCGCGGCGGCGCGTACAAGCCGCGCAGCAGCCCCTACTCGTTCCAGGGACTCGAGGAGGAAGGGCTCGTCTATCTCAAGGAGGCGGGAGAGCGCTACGGCCTGCTCACTTGCACCGAGGTAGTCGATTCCGCGCACGCCGAGATCGTCGACTCCTACGTCGACATCCTGCAGGTCGGCACGCGGAACATGGCCAACTTCTCGCTGCTCAAGAAGCTGGGCGCCGTGACCGAGGAGAGCGGCAAGCCGGTGTTGCTGAAGCGCGGCATGGCCGCCACGATCGAGGAGTGGCTCGCGGCATCCGAGTACATCACGATGCGCAACCCGAACGTCATCCTCTGCGAGCGCGGCATACGCACCTTCGAGACATCGACGCGCTTCACGCTCGACATCACGGCGGTCCCTGTCGTCCACAAGCTGTCGACGCTCCCGATCATCGTCGACGCCTCGCATCCGACCGGGCAGCGGGATCTCGTGGGGCCGGTGTGCCGGGCCGCGGTGGCGATCGGAGCGGACGGGCTGATGGTCGAGGTACACCCGGACCCGCGCAAGGCGCTGTGCGACGGACCGCAATCGCTCGATCTTGCAGGACTTCGCTCCCTCATGAGCGAACTTGAACCTGTGGCCGCCGCGGTGGGGCGCACGATCGCCTGAGTCGAGAAGTGTAGTCACGTGAACGGAGGGTCGCCAGCGCCCCTCCGGTCCGTTGCGTGCGGTCTGAGACGGAAGCTGGTGGAGGTTCGCTTCCATGCAGGAGAAGCCGATCGACATGAGCAGGATGTGCCGGCACTGTGGTGCCGTGGACCGGCCGAAGCTCGGCCAGTGCGTGGTCTGCGGTATGTCGGTGTGTGACAAGTGCGGCAACGTCCAGCACACCCGGGGCGAGCGCCGCGTCATCCACGACTCCTGCCTTCGTGAAGATGAGGGCGGCTTCTCGATGATCAAGTTCGTGTAGACGCAAGGCAGGCCGTCCGCGCCTGCTCTCACTGCGCTACACTATTCGTCCAATGACAGTCGACCTCTCCGTACTCAACCCCGCGCAGCGTGACGCAGTCGTCACCACGGAGGGGCCACTTCTCGTCCTCGCGGGCGCGGGCTCGGGCAAGACCCGTGTGCTCACGTATCGCGTCGCCCATATCGTGGGCGACCTCGGCGTGCCCCCGCACAAGATCCTGGCGATCACCTTCACCAACAAGGCCGCGGGCGAGATGCGCGAGCGTCTCGGCATGCTCGCCGGTCCGTCCTCCCGCGCGATGTGGGTCATGACGTTCCACGCGCTGTGCGTCCGGATCCTGCGCCGCGAAGCCGAACTGCTCGGATTCGGCCCGTCGTTCACGATCTACGACGAAGACGACCGCAAGCGGATGATGGCGGCGGTCCTCGCGGGCCTCGATATCGACGGCAAGCGCTTCCCCGCTTCGGGCTTCGTGAACCGCATCTCTTCGGCGAAGAACGAGCTCGTCACGCCGGCGCAGTATGCCGCGAGCGCGTCAACGCCGCCGGAGAAGATGTGTGCCCAAGTCTATCCCGAGTATCAGCGCAGGCTGCACGACGCCAACGCGATGGACTTCGACGACCTGCTCATGAACGTCGTCGTGCTCTTCGAGAAGCATCCGGAGGCTCTTGAGCGCTGGCGCGACCACTTCGCCTACATCATGGTCGACGAGTACCAGGACACGAACCGCGCGCAGTACATGCTCGTCAACGAGCTGGCCGCACCGCACCGCAATCTCATGGTCGTGGGCGACGACGACCAGTCGATCTATTCGTGGCGTGGCGCCGACATCCGCAACATCCTCGACTTCGAGAAGGACTACCCGGACGCCGCGGTCGTCCGTCTCGAGCAGAACTACCGCTCGACGCAGACCATTCTCGCGGCGGCGAACCACGTCGTGGCCAACAATGCAGAGCGCAAGCCCAAGACACTGTGGACCGCGAACGTCGAGGGCGAGGCCATCACCCGCTATCTCGCCTCCGACGAGCGCGACGAGGCCCGCTTCATCGTGGACGAAGTGGAGCGCCTGCTCGCGCTCGAGCACCGCACGTATTCGGATTTCGCCGTCTTCTATCGCACGAACGCGCAGAGCCGCGTGCTGGAGGACCAGTTCCTCCGCAGCGGCGTACCGTATCAGCTGGTCGGCGGCACCCGCTTCTTCGAACGCGCTGAGATCCGCGATGTGATGGCGTACCTGCGCGCGCTCGCGAACCCGTCCGACCCGGTGTCGCTCAAGCGCATCATCAACCAGCCGAAGCGCGGGATCGGCGACGCCACCGTGGCCGTGCTCGAGGACGTCGCTCGTTCCGAGGGCATCAGCCTTCAGCAGGCCGTGCTGCGCTGCGGGCAGGAGAGCTGGCTGGGCAACGGCCCGCGGGTGAAGGTCGCCGGATTCGCCGAGATCGTCGTCGGGATGCGCGAGCTCACCGGCACGCTGCGCGAGCGCGTCGAAGCCGTCGTCGCGCTTTCCGGCCTCGAGGTCGCTCTGCGGGCGGAGAACACCGACGAGGCGCGCGGGCGCATCGAGAACATCCACGAGCTCTATGGCGTGGTCCAGGAGTTCGAAGAAGGGCACGAGGACGCCACGCTCGGCGACTTCCTCGAGTGGATCGCCCTGCGCACCGACCTCGACTCGCTGGCGGAGGGGGAGAGTGCGGTCACGCTCATGACCCTGCACACGGCGAAGGGTCTCGAGTATCCCGTCGTGTTCATGACGGGCATGGAGGACGGCATCTTCCCGCATGCGAACTCGATGTTCGAGCCGTCGGGGATGGCCGAGGAGCGTCGGCTCGCCTACGTGGGCATCACACGGGCGCGCGAGCGCCTGTACCTCACACACGCCTACCAGCGCATGCTCTATGGAGCCGCGCAGCACAACCCCGTCTCGACGTTCGTGCGGGAGATCCCCGAGGAGCACCTGGTCACCAAGGGCATCGGGTCGGCCGAGCACGAACGCGCAGCGGCGGCCCGCGGTGACCGCTACCGCAAGTCAGGCTGGCGCGAGCCGTCGCGTCAGCCCGTTCGCGACGAAGGTGGTCGTGTCTACGGTGCCGGGACTCTGCGTAGGGAGGCGGTACAGCCGCCTGCTTCGTCGTATAGTTCAGGCGACATCGTCGAGCACAAGACGTTCGGCAGAGGGCAGGTCGTCGAGATCAAGGGGGACAAGCTGGTGATCGCCTTCGGTGGCGAAGCCGGCACCAAGACCCTCCTCGCAGGTTTCGCGCCGCTGCGCAAGCTCGACGTCTGACCTTCGCCGAGAGGAGGCAGGAGCGACGTGGGCCCGATACTCGTCTTCGGTCACGCGAATCCGGACAACGACTCCATTTGCTCCGCGATCGCGTACGCGCATCTCAAGAACCTGATCGATCCGGCGAACGTCTACGTGCCGGCCCGGCTCGGCCCGGTTCCGCCCGAGTCCGCGTGGGTGCTGTCGCACTTCAGGGTGGAGACTCCGGTCCTTGTTCCCCACGTGCGCCTGCGCGTGAGTGACGTCATGACGACCGACTTGCTCACCGTCGCTCCTGACGACACGCTCCGCCACGTCGGCACGCTGCTTTCCGAACGCGGCGTGCGGGCGCTTCCGGTGGTGGACGACGAACAGGTCTGCGGGCTGGTGACCGTTCAAGCGCTCGCCGGCCGCTACGTGGAGGATGTCAACTCCGAGGGCTTCTCCGGGCGGCCCGTCATGGTTGGCCGGCTCGTCGCGGCGCTCGACGGGACGCTCCATGCGGGTTCCGCTGACGCGGAGCTCTCTGGTGACGTCATCATCGGCGCAATGGAGCCGGAGACGATGGCGGCGCGGATCCACACCGGCGACACCGTCATCCTGGGCAACCGCAAGCGCAGCCAGCCGCTCGCCATCAAGGCCGGGGCCGCGTGTCTGGTCGTGACCGGCGGGTTCTCGCCCGAACCCGGGGTGCTCGAGGCGGCTGCGACGGCCGGTTGCGCCGTGATCTCCACCAAACACGGGACGTACGCTGCGGCGCGTCTCATGGAACTCGCGCACGCCGTGTCCGAGGTCATGGAGACCGACATCCTCACGGTCGAGCCCGACATGCTTCTGGCCGAGGCGGCTGAGGACCTCTTCGCCTCACCGCAGCGTGAGGCTCCCGTCGTCGATGACGGCAAGCTGGTCGGCCTGCTCACGCGCACGAACGTGGCGCGCGGCGCGCGCAGGCGCGTCATCCTCGTGGACCACAACGAGGTCGCTCAGTCGGCGGACGGAGTCGAGGAGGCATCGGTCGTCGAGATCGTTGACCACCACCGGATCGGCGACATCGAGACAGCTTCGCCGATCCTGTTCCTGGGTAGCCCGGTGGGCGCGACGGCCACGATCGTCGCGACCCGTTTCCGCGAACTCGACATGGACCCGCCTCGGGCGATGGCCGGCCTGCTGTTGGCGGCCGTGCTCACCGATACCGTTCTCCTGAAGTCCCCGACCACCACCGAAGCCGACCGCGATGTCGTGGAGTGGCTTGCGGGCCTGGTCGATGTCGACCCGGTCGACTTCGCGCTCGAGATGTTCCGTGCCCGTTCGTCAGGCGAGAAGTTCTCCGCCGAGCGGGCCGTCATGCGCGATCTGAAGGAGTATCGCATCCGCGATACGGTCATCGGGATCGGCCAAGTCGAGACGGTCGACGTCGACGAAGTCCTGCGGCACCGCGACGAGCTCATGGAGTTCATGGAGTCGCTTGCGAAGGCCCGCGGCTACGACACGCTCGCTCTCATGGTGACCGACGTCGTTCGCGAGGGGAGCGAGCTGCTCGTCGCCGGCAGGCGCCGCCCGATCGAGAAGGCCTTCGGTGTCTCCCTGGTCTCGGGGAGCGCCTGGTTCGACGGGATGCTCTCGCGCAAGAAGCAGGTCGCGCCGAAGCTCGTCGAGAGCGCGGGGCCGTAGCGATGCCGGGTAGCCCGGGGCCGCGCATCAACCTGAGGCCGGGGCCGTTCTTCAAGGCAGCGGCCGGGCGGCTCGACCTGCGCTCGCGCAAAGGGTTCCCTGTGACGGTCGCCGCAACGATCGCGGTGCTCGCCTTCCTCGGCTTCCTCTCGATCGTCGAGGACGTCCTGGAGCCCGTGATGGGGTTGATGGACCGCGCCGCGCAGGCGTCCGTCCTGCTCGTCCGGACGCCGCTGCTGACCAAGTTCTTCTGGATCGCTACCCTCATGGGCGACTGGCGCGTCATGATCGTCGAGACGCTGGTGGCAGCACTGCTGCTCGCGGTATGGGGCCATCCGCGGCGCGCCGGCTCCGTCGCCATCCTCGTCCTGACCGGACAGCTGGTGTCGACGCTGCTCAAGGGCTTCGTCGACCGGCCCCGGCCATCCGCGTCCCTCGCACTCATTGCGGAGCCGACTTCCGCAAGCTTCCCGTCCGGGCACGCGCTCGCCGGAGTGCTGCTCTTCGGCACGCTGGCGCTCATGCTGGCGGCTTCCAAGCAGCGTCCCTGGCTGCGCATCTCGGGCACCGTCGGGATCGCGGCGGTCTCGATCGCGATCGGAGTCTCGCGCGTCTACCTCGGCGTTCACTACGCGAGCGATGTGCTCGCTTCGTGGTTGCTCGGCATGACGATGCTCGCCACCTGGGCCGCCGCCGTCCTCGTATGGGGACGCACGCAGCCTCCCGAGGAGCGCCGTACGTTCGAGGCGTGGGGGCACGCCTGGTGGCGATGGGCGCTCGTCGTGCTCGGTGCGGTCGCGGCGGTGGTCTCGATCGTTGCGGAGATGGGCTCGCTGCCGCTGCTGTAGCGCGGGGCGATGCCGGCCTGGCATTCCGCCGGGCCGCACCCTACTTCGCGCGCGGCAACCGCAACGTGAACGTGGTCCCCTTGCCGACCTCGGACGCCACGTCGACCGTTCCGCCGGATACCTCCACTGCGTTGCGGACGAGCGCAAGCCCGAGGCCGGTGCCGCCCGTGGCGCGCGACCGGGCCGCGTCGACGCGGTAGAAGCGCTCGAACAGGCGCGGCAGGTGTTCGGGCGCGATGCCCGGACCCGTGTCCGTGACGCGGATCGTGACGGTCTGCTCGTCGGCATCGAGCCGCACCGTGACCCCGCCCGCATCCGTGTATGTGATCGCGTTGGCGAGCAGGTTGTCGAGCGCCACGGCGACGTCGGTCGCGTCGGCCGCGGCGTACACGTCCTCGCCTTCGACACCGCAGGTGTCACACTCCAGCGAGAGTCCCGCGTCCCTGGCAGCAGCGTGATGGCCCGCGAGCGCGATACCGATGGCTGCACGCATGTCGGTGACGGCTCCCGTGCGATGGCCGTGCTCGAGCCGCGAGAGGTCCAGCAGGTCGGCGACCAGGTGACGAAGGCGTTCCGCCTCGTTCCGCAGCTGGAGCGTGAACGCGCGCGCTTGGGCGGCATCCCCGTCTTCGGAAGCGGACTCGGCTGCCTCGGCCAGCAGCTTGATGGCGGCGACCGGCGTCTTGAGCTCGTGCGAGGCGTTCGCGACGAAGTCGCGACGCATGGCGTCGAACCGGCCCGGCGCCGACGTGTCGGCAATCACCACGAGCGTGCGCTTCCCGAGCTCGCCCGGGTTGAGCGGGACGATGGTGACGCGGTGATACCTGCCCTCGGGGTCGGGGCCGGTCTCTTCCGAACGGGCGGCATCGGTGTTCAGGTGGGCCAAGATGATCGCGGTGAGAGAGGCGGGGAGTCCCGCATCCTCCAGTCGGGCGCCCATGCGAGCCGTGCCGGGCGCCCGGAACATCGTTGCGAGCGCCCTGTTGGTGAACGCGATGCGATCACCCTCGACCAGAAGCACCGCATCCTGCAGACCGTCCAGGGCGGCGCGCAGCATGGTCTCGCTGTTCTCCATGTCGCCGATGGTCGCGCGGATCCGATCGCGCAGTACGGTGAGCGCCTGCGCAAGGTCGCCGACCTCACCCTCCGCAGCCGGGATCGCCGTGCCGAGATCGCCTGCCGCCATGGCTTCCGCAGCGTTGCGCAGCCGCAGGACGGGAGCGGCCGCGGAGGCGGACAGACGATAGGCCGCGATGATCGCGACGCCCAGGGCGAGCGCGAGCAGCAGCATGCCGGTCTGGCGCCCGCGGTCGGCGAGTCCCTGCACGAGGGCGAGCGGCTCCGACACGCGCAGCGCCACCGGCTGACCTGCCACCGTCGCCGGAAGGGCGACGTACATCTGCTCGGTGCCCAGGGTGGCCGACGTGCGCGTGTCGGTACCGACCTGGCCACGAAGCGCTGCCGCGATCTCCGGGCGCGTGGCGTGGTTCTCCATGGTCGACGGGTTCTCGGCGCTGTCGGCGAGCACGACGCCATCCGTGGCGACGATGGTCACGCGCAGGCTTGTCCGAGCGGCGCGCGCGATCGCGTCGGCGGCGCGCGGGGCGCTCGAATCCGTGACGCTGAGTGCGGCCACACGCGCCACCGTGACCAGGTCGGTGCGCTGCTGCTCGATGCCCGCCTGCGTGAGGGGCCCATAGAGGCTCCACGCCCAGAGCGCCACCATCACGACCACCACGAGGGCGTAGCCGATCACAAGGCGCGCCCGGAACGATCTGAGCAGCACACTCAGCCGCGACATCATGCGCTTGCCTTCGTCTGCGGGTCGAAGCGGTAGCCCGCGCCGTGCACGGTGTGGATGTAGGTGTACGCCGACCGCTCCTCGAGCGCCTGCCGGAGTCGCCGGATGTGAACGTCGATCGTGCGTGAGGACGCGAGGTGGTCGTAGCCCCATACCTCACGCGCCAGCTTCTGGCGCGTGAGAAGGCGTCCCGGGGCGGTTGCAAGGGCGAGGAGGAGCTGGAACTCCTTCAGCCGCAGGTGGACGACCTCGCCGGCGACGGACGCGCGCAACTGCGAGGGCTCGATCAGCAGGTCGCCAGCCTCGATGGCCGTATCAGCCTCGAGCAGCGCGCGCTCCTTGACGCGGCGGAGGTTCGCCCGCACACGGGCGAGCAGTTCCTCCATCGAGAACGGCTTCGTGACGTAGTCGTCGGCGCCGGCGTCGAGACCCCGCACGGTGTCCCGTTCTTCGCCGAGCGCGGTGACCATCACGATCGCGACGTCGGCGTCGGTCTTGCGGATCTCGTGAGCGAACTCGAAGCCGTCGATCCCTGGGAGCATGAGGTCGAGCAGGATGAGGTCCGGAGGCGTTTCCCGCGCCATCTGCAGCGCCTCGATGCCGTCGGCGCTCGTACGCGTCGCGAAGCCCGCCCTGCGCAGGGCGTAGTCGACGGTCTGTCGGATTATGGGATCGTCCTCGACGACGAGTATCTCGGCCACGGTCACCCTTCCGGTCTTCTTGCGTGCGCAGCGAAGCCGCTGCCGAGCATATTCTGTACCGCCCTGGCGAGTGTGCAAAGGGCATGTAACAAAGATGCAACCGTTGCTTCGCACTTCTTACATCCGTGTAACCATCGGCAACCCACATCGGTTCAGGATCGAGCAAGCGGCACGCACTGGGCGGTGCCGCATCAATGCGAACACGAATCGTGAGGAGTGAACGAAGAGTGAAGATGCGCAAGGCACTGGCTCTCGGCGTCGTCAGCGCGCTGACGCTCGGCACGCTCGGCCTGACCGGCTGTGGCGCCAAGGACACCGGTAGCAGCACGTCCGGTGGCTCGGGCGAACTCACCGGTGCGCTGACCGTTGCCGGCTCGGACACGATGGTGAACATGGCGCAGGCGTGGGCGGAGACGTTCATGACCGCGAACCCCGGCGTGCAGATCTCCGTCAAGGGCGGCGGCTCGGGCACCGGCATCGCAGCGCTCATCAATGGCACGATCGACATCGCCGACGCTTCCCGCGAGATGAAGCCTGAGGAGCTCGCTCAGCTGTCCACGGCCACCAAGACGGCGGTCGCCCGCGACGGGATCGCTGTCGTGGTCAACGCAGCGAACTCGGTCGAGGACATCAGCCTGGGCGACCTCGGCAAGATCTACCGCGGTGAGATCACGAACTGGAAGGATGTCGGTGGCGCCGACGCCCCCATCGTGCTCGTGTCCCGCGACTCCTCCTCGGGCACCTACGAGTACTTCAAGGAGGCCGTCGTAGGCAAGGACAAGGAGTTCGCGAAGTCTGCGAAGCTCCTCGCCTCGACCCAGGCGATCGTCGACGAGGTCAAGGCGAACCCGAACGCGATCGGCTACATCGGTGTCGGCTACGAGTCCTCGGACATCAAGGTCGTCAAGGTGGATGGAGTCGCCTCCTCGGTCGCAACGGTACTCGACGGCACCTACGAGCTCTCTCGCGACCTGTACGTCTACACGGCGAAGGCCCCGGAGGGGCTCGCCAAGGCCTACATCGACTGGATCGTTTCCGCGGATGGCCAAGCCATCGTGAAGGACCAGGGCTTCGTCCCGCTGCCGTAGCGCCGATACTGACCGGCTCGTACCGGCAGGGCCCGTCGTTTCGGCGGCGGGTCCTGCCACCGTGCTTCCCGCAGCGTCGACCACATCGGAACGGAATCGCATGACCGAGAACGACCATAGGCAGAGGCGGCTGGGGCGCATCCGGGTGGCGCGCGCGACTGAATCCGCCGTGCGCTTCGGCATCACCGCGAGCGGGTGGGCGGCGATCGCGATCCTCACCGCGATCGCCGTGTTCCTCACGTACAACGCGTGGCAGGCGCTCGCGTCCCCGCAGGCCGGCTTCCTCAAGATGATCAGCGGAACCGAATGGTATCCGCTGAGCAACCCGCCGAAGTTCGGCTTCCTCCCGTACGTGATCGCCACCCTGCGGGTGACGGGCGTCGCGCTCGCCGTGGCCGTGCCGCTCGGTCTCGCGGCGGCCGTGTTCATTTCCGAGTTCGCGAACCGTCGCGTGAAGGGCATCGCGCGTTCGGTCGTCGAGTTCATGGCCGCAGTGCCCTCGGTCGTCTATGGGCTGCTCGGCGTCTACGTGGTCGGGCCGTTCGTGAAGGACATCTTCCGCATGCCATCGGCCCTCAGCGCCCTGTCGGCAGGGCTGGTGCTCTCGCTGATGGCTCTGCCGACGATCATCGCCATATCCGAGGACGCGATGCACGCCGTGCCGAAGGACCTCCGGTACGGCTCCCTCGCGCTCGGGAACACGCGCTGGCAGACGGCGTACAAGGTCGTCGTGCCTGCCGCGAGTTCCGGTGTGTTCGCCTCGGTGATGCTCGGCATGGGGCGTGCGATCGGGGAGACGATGGTCGTGCTCATGGTGGCGGGCAACTCGATGGAGACCACGTGGTCGCTTGCCACCTCCGCGAGGCCGCTCACCTCGGTGATCGCCGGGGAGATGGGCGAGGTCGTGCAGGGCGGACTCCACTACTCGGCGCTCTTCGTGGTGGGGCTGACGCTCTTCGTCATCACCTTCCTCATCAATCTCGCGGCGGACATGGTCCTCGAACGGCAGAGGCAGAGGTGGCGTCGATGACGACAGCGCGCAACCGGATACGTCGCGCCCGTGCGGTCGAGAGCGCGATGAGACTCGTGACGGGCACGGCCGCCGCCCTTGTGGTGGGCGCGGCACTCGGGATCGTCGGCTACGTGCTCTGGCGCGGCGCCCCCTCGATCTCGTGGGAGTTCCTGTCGCAGGCGCCGCGCAAGTTCATGACGGAGGGCGGCATCTGGCCGGCCATCGCCGGAACGCTCTGGCTGGTGGTCGGGACCGCCATCTTCGCCCTGCCGGTCGGCATCGCCGCCGGCGTCTACCTCTCGGAGTACGCTCCGCGCGGGCGGCGCACGCGACTCATCCGGCTCTCGATCGCCAACATGGCAGGCGTGCCGTCGATCGTCTATGGCCTGTTCGGACTCGCGCTGTTCGTCCTGCTGCTGAAGATCGGCGTCTCGATACTGGCGGGCGCGCTCACGCTGGCGTGCCTCACGCTCCCTGTGATCATCACGTCGACGGAGGAGGCGCTCAGGCAGGTGCCCCAAGACCTGCGACAGGCCTCGCTCGCGCTGGGCGCGACCCGGTGGCGGACGATCCGCAAGGTGGTGCTTCCTGCGGCGGCTCCCGGCATCGTCACCGGGGCGATCCTCGGGCTCTCAAGGGCGGCGGGTGAGACCGCCCCGGTGCTGTTCACCGCCGCCTACTTCATGGCGCCGCTTCCCACCTCGTCCTTCGACAAGGCGATGGTGCTCCCGTACCACATCTACATCATGGCCGTTCAGGCCGTGAAGCCCGCCCCGCACGTCGTATGGGGGAGTGCGCTCGTGCTCGTCGCGGGCGTCTCGGTCATCAACGTCGCCGCGGCTGCGTGGCGTTCGCACATGAGAAAGAAGGTCACCTGGTGAGCGGTATCGCCTACGGAGCTTTCGAGCTCGCAGACGTATCCGTGGCGTACGGCAGGGAGACGGCGATCGCCGGCGTCACCATGTCGATCGAGCCGCGTTCGGTCACGGCCCTCATCGGGCCGTCCGGATGCGGGAAGTCGACCCTGCTGCGGTGCCTCAACCGGATGAACGACGAGCTCGGTGACGTGACGGTCGGCGGGTCGATCCGCCTCGACGGTCAGGACGTCTACTCGCGCGATATCGACCCGGTCGAGCTCCGCTCTCGTGTCGGACAGGTGTTCCAGCGTCCGAACCCGTTCCCGATGTCGATCTACGACAACGTGGCGTACGGCCCCCGCACCCTCGGCGTGCGCAACCGGGCCGAGTTGGACGAGGTCGTGGAGGAGTCCCTGCGGCGTGCGGCGCTGTGGACGGAGGTCGGTGGACAGCTCAAGAAGCACGCGTTCGAGTTGTCGGGAGGTCAGCAGCAGCGCCTCTGTATCGCGCGTGCGCTTGCCACGAAGCCTGAGGTCATGCTGATGGACGAGCCGGCATCCGCGCTCGACCCGATCTCCACACAGCAGATCGAGGACACGATCGCGGTGCTCAAGGACGACGTCACCATCGTGATCGTCACGCACAACATGCAGCAGGCGGCGCGCATCTCGGATCGCACCGCCTTCATGCTGCGCGAATCGATGGATCGTCCCGCTGGTCTCGTCGAGGTGGGGGACACGCGAACCATGTTCACGAAGCCGTGCGATCCGCGGACAGAGGCCTACATCACCGGACGCTTCGGCTAGAGCGGGCGAGGGCTAGAGTTCGACATCGCGCCACGACGTCCGGAACGGGAATTCCCCAGCGCCGGTCGACGAGGTCTGCAGGATCGCGTGCCCGTATCCGTCGAATGTTGACGATGGGATGGCGACCCACACCGTGTTCCCTGCCAGCGTGCTCGTGACGCCAGCCGGATCGAGTGAGTCACCGCAGATGCGCTGGATCATCGTGCTGCCGTCTCTGACGAGCACATCGAGCCGTGCAGACTCGCCTTCGCGAACGAGCCGCATCGACACACCGTACGTACGGGCACGGCTCACTTCGTCGTGCGAGACGATCCCGATCCAGGTGGTGCCGGGGCCTCTGACAGCCCGCACGGCATCGATCCGGCCCGGCGCGACCGCGAACTGGATCGTGCCGGGCGGGGGCGTTACGACAACGGTCCCGTCGTCACCGGCCGACGGCTGGTTGTCGGCGGCCCGCCGGGCGATCTGGGCCGCCGGGCGATCGTCGAAGAGCTCGTTCGTGCGGGTGAGCACCTGCATGTAGGGCGCGACGCGTCCGAGCAGCAACATCTGGCTGCGGTACCGGCTGAGCGCCGAGAGGGTGACGCGGTCGTGTGAGGGGCTCACGTGAAGCCCCAGCCACTGCGAGTCCCCTGTCACGAGCCCTGGCGGGGGCTGCAGCACTCCGCCGGGGAGGTAGGCGAGCAGCGAAGGGTACCCGCGGTAGTGCACCAGCGCGGTCAGGTGACGCCCTGAGAAGCCGGTCTGGTCGAGTGCCAGAAGGGTGAAGGCCGCGACAGCGGAATGATCCGGGTGGGTCTCGCGCGTGTCGGGAGAGATGACCGTGTCCGGTGCGTAGTCGCGGATGATGCCCACCAACTCGGCGGTGAGCTCCTGGCCGGTGTAAGGTGCCGCAGACCTCATGGCCCATGGATACGGCACGCACGTCGACCCGGTGCGGCCCGCGTGGGTGCTATCGGCAGTCCAGTCCGCGTTCCACAGCGAGGTCGTGCCTGTGTCGGGGAAGCCGAGCGAGATGACGTCCCCAGGGCCGAGTCCCAGCTTCCCGTCGGCCGACAGACTCTCGGCATAGCGGACCTCACCGAGATGCCGGAAGGAGAGCGGCGCTAGCGGTCCGGGCGAGAGGCGAAGCGCGGCGCTGGCGTATCCATCTCCGGCGGTCACGATGACCACACGCACCGTTGCGCCATCGCTGCGCAATCGCTGGATCGCGCCACCTGCCGTGAGAACCTCGTCGTCGGGGTGGGGAGCGATGACGAGCACGCGTCGGCCGAAGTACGTGGGATCGATCGTCCGGACGTGCGTCATCGCCTGCGGCTGCACCCAGGCGAAGCGCATGGCTACGAACGCCGCGATGCACACGACGAACGTCGCGACGGTGAGGAACCCTGGGAGAGTGCGTTTCCATCCCATCGCGTGAGAGCTCCGTTGGGTAGGCGACGACGGAGCGGATTATACCTGTGATAGGACGATCGACCTCATCGGCGGAGACTCGCGGGCGGCCTCGTCGCACAAAGGGACGAGCCGCCTTGGGGGGAAGGCGGCTCGTTCACTGCAGGGGGGCTGCTCCTGTTGGAGGGGGGAGGTAGGAGCGCCCGCGTCCTGCCTCGAAGGGAGCAACAGCAGTGCCAACATCGTGCGCAGGGGGACCTGCGCTGCCGGCATGTGCGTCTCGCCTAGCGTTCCTCGCCGGGGCGGGTCGTGACCGCATCCCAGCGGCCCTCACCGGCCCACAGCACCGGGGCGCATGGCGATCCGCCCCAGAGACGGGGGCGCAGCCAGTCGTGGGTGTCGACGATGTCGCTCGGACGGGGGACTCCCACGTTCCGGTCGATCGCGAGCACGCGGATGCCGGCGGCCTCGATGTCGGCGACGGTGGACTCGCGCGCGAAATCGCGCAGGGGTACGTGGTACTCGATCATGCGGCCGGTCCAGCCCGAAGCGGTGAGTCCGACGCCGGCCGCGGCGCCGATGATGCCACCGCCGGTCCCTCCGTGCTCGGAGAGATGGACGCCTTCCGCGGCCACACGCGCCGCTTCCTTGTTGGTGACCGCCACTGCCGCCAGCCGCCCGAAGGGCTCCAGGCGCCGGAGCGCATCCCGGTCGGCGTCGGTCGCAACGCACAGGCCCGGGTCGCTGCCCTCGAAGAAGTTCTCCTCGATGAGTGCGATCGCGATCGCGGTCAGTTCACCGGCGACGCTCGCGTCGGGGATCTCGACCACGGCACACGCCGAGCTGTTGTGCGACGTCATCGGAATGTCGGGGTGGACGAGGAGTTGCTGGCGCACGACCCCCCAGCCGCTGCAGCCCTCGGGAAGCCTCTCGAGTAGCCAGCGTCCAAGCTTGCCGGTACCGCGGCCGCAATCGAGCGTGTCGGTATCGTCGAAGCACACGTATGCGCGCATGGGGCTCCGTTCCTTGGGGTGTGGTGCGGACTCGATCCCTACTACTGTCCGGTTGCGCTGGGAACCCAGACCATCTCGCCAGACTGGAGACGATAGACCGTGCCCACTGGCGTGCCCGGACCCTCCGATTGCGCTCCGGTCTGCTGCAGCCGGGTGATCTTCCCGCCCTTGCGCGTGATGATCTCCATGTTGGACTTCCCGGGGTTCTTGACGATCGTCGTATCCGCGTTCGACAGAAGGTCGCTGAGGCCGAAGGAGCTCAGAGCCATGATCAGCAGTCCGACACCCATCAGGATGGCGATGTCGAACAGGTTGCCCATCGTCGCCATCGGGTCTTCGTGGTGGATCGGGCTGAGCACCCGTCGGCGCCGCATGAACGAACGGCGTGCGGTCGGGAACTCCACTGCCTCGTCGTCGAGCATCGCTCACACCTCCAGCAGCTCGAGCGCGTACTCGATGTCACTGACGTCCTGCAGGTAGGCGCGCTCGCGCGCGGAGGACATCACGAAAGCCAGGCCGCTGATGAGCAGGCCGATGACGGTTGTGGAGAAGGCGATGACGAGGTTGTTCGACAGCGTCTGGAGGTCACCCTTCGCCAGCGCGACCAGTGCGGGGCTGATCGGGATCAGGGTGGTGATGAGCCCGATGATCGGACCGAGGCGGATCCACAGACGCGTCCGGTTCAGTGCCTTGGTCGCGAACATCTCCGTGTCCGCGAGCACCTTCAGCAAGCGGGCGCGTCCCATGTTCTCGCCGGTGCCGAGCAGCGCGGCGAATCGTGCGACCAGCCAGTTGCGGCTGATTCCGGCCAAGTCCGCCACGGCGTCGTCATGCTTGCCCGCCTCGAGGCTCGATCGAGCGGCCTGCGCCGCCTTCTCGATCCGGTGAAGGGAGCGCTTCCTGTCGCGGCGCAGTATCTCGAGGGTGAACCTCCCGAACTCGAAGACGATGTAGATGAGGGCGAGCGCCTCGAGCGCCAGTACCGGATAGAGGAGGACGGTGGCGATCGGGTACATGGCCGCTTCGGGGTGGGTGACGTAGTAGGAGATCTGTTGCAGCATCGTGCCTCCGTGGGGTCTGGTTTCCTGAGCTATCGTGACATAGTGGCGGTGACGATCCGAGCAAGAACCACGGTCGCGAAGCGAGTGACCGGGGTCCACGAGAAGCCCAAGCCGTAGACTGCGAGCAGGATGGCGATGCCGGGTACCGTTGAGTCGCTCGAGGGGCGGCTGCCGCTTCCAGGGCCCGTCACGCCGGCCGAACCCAGGTCGAGCACCTTGTCCTGGACCTCGCTCATGACCCAGCCGCTCACTGCGGATGACATGCCCACTGCCTGACCACCCGTGCCGTGGGGGCCGCCTTCGGCGCCTTGCGGCAGCGCCGTCGTCCCGCCCGGTGCAGCGGACGTGGTCGAACCGCTGCCGCTCCCCGAGTTCGTGCCCGCGCTCGTCGTCGAGGTGTGCGTGCCGCTGCTCCCGGAGCCACCGGCGGACGACCCGCTGGCGCCGGCGATGACCCACTCGATGGTGACGCTGCGGACCACCGGCGCCGCCGCTCCCGAACTCGTCGTGAGCCGTATGCGGTAGCGGATGTTCGTCCCGATCGCGTCCGGGGGCAGATGCGTGCCGCTGAGCGTGGTCCAAGGACCCGCGTTGATCGAGTACTCGACGGAGAGGAAAGCCCCGTGCGGCACGCTCGCGTTGACGCGCAGGGCGGTGAACCGCTTGCGAGCGCCAGCGGATGGGTCGATCTCCGATGAGGTCGCCGTCCATTCGTGGCGGGTCTGGTAGCCGTAGCCCGCAAGACGCATGTTCGCCAGATCGGCGATGACCGTGACGCCGCTCGGAAGGCGCAGAGCCGCGCGCGGATCGTTCAGGGTCCCGCCATCAGGTGTTCTGCCGTCGGCCCCGTATTCCTGGACGATGCCGCCGGCGTGGTTGACCTCGAGTACGCGTGCATTGTCCGAGTCTGCGATGAGCGTGTTCCCGTTCGGGAGGCGCGTCGCGAAGTTGGGGTTCGAGAGCTGGTCCTTCCCGGTGCCTCCGACGCCGGAGCCGAAGCGCCACACGACCGTTCCGGAATGGCTGACTTCGATGACGCGGTGATTCTCCGAGTCGCAGATGAGCGTGTTCCCGTTGCTCAGGCGCTGCGCGCTGTGCGGACGGTTCAGGTGACTCCCATCTGACCCAGGCACCTTGAACTCTCCGAACGACCAGACGATATCGCCTGCGTCGTCGATCTCCACGATCCGGTGGCCGAGGCTGTCTGCGATGAGCGTGTGCGATCCGGCAACCTGTACCGCGGTGAAGGGGTCGAACACGAGTCCGGCTCCCAGGCCGGACTTCCCGCCGAACTGCCAGACCTCCTTGAGCGACGAGTCGACCCGGAACACGCGTCCCTCTCCCTGGACCAGCGAGCGATCGACGATCAGCATGCCGCCGTCGCTCGTGGGCACGGCGTCGAAAGGCCGCTCGAGACCGGCGATATCGGCGGCCGTGTACTGCTTGAGGAGTCGGCCGTCCTTGGAGATCCGAACGATCGTGCCGTGTTTGCCGCAGGTCACCAGCAGCGAGCCGTCCGGAAGCATGCTGATCGAACGGGGCTCGAACTCGATGGGAACGCCGTTGTAGAAGGTGGACGCCACGTACGGCGCGATGATCGAAGGATCGGCGGAATCGGTGACGATCAGTCCGCCTGTGTCCGCGAGCCGGAAGGGGTGGGTCGGCGTTCCTTCGACCCACGTGGCGGCTCGAGCGGGAGCCACGGATGCGAGCACGCACGCGATGGCGAACGCGCACGCAAGCGGCAGGATGACACGGCGGTCGGCGGCGGTCACTCGGCATCCGCCTCCGGGTCGGCGATACCCGCGAGCTGCGGGATACGCGCGCGGATGAGCGCCCGCAGGACCAGGGCGCCGATGAGTCCGCCAAGGGCACCGAAGCCGATGTGCAGCAGCGTTTCAGCGGTGAGTCCAGCGGCGAGCACGGGGGCCGTCACCCCGGCGACGATGCCTTGGACGAGGTCCACGGCGACCTTGCCCGTGTGCGCGAGCGCGCCTGCCACCACTGCGGGGGCGATCCGGTCGAGTCGCTCACCCACGAGCGGAGCCATGATGTCGAGAACGGCGCCGGCCGCGACGTACTTCGCCACAGCGAAGAAGAACCCGCCGTCGCTCGGCTGGAAGACCGCGATGAGCATGCCTCCGACGGCACCCATGAGCACCGCCGAGCCCGGCCGCCGGACCACGCCGCGGCCGATGACCAGCGCTGCGGTCCACAGCACGCCCGCATGGCCCGACACGCTGATGGGCATGCGCAGCAGCGTCTTGCCGACCAGCATCGTCACCCCGATCAGGGCGATGACGGTCATGTCGGCGATCGCGATGCGCGCGTCGGGTCGCCTGCTCATCGGACCTGGATCTCCGTGATGTCGCGGACCCGGCTCTCGCGCGGGATGTTGGGTCCCGCGACCTTGACGGTCCCGCGCTTCGCGACGTCGAGGACCGTGTCAGGCCCGATGTCGGCGAATGCGATCTCGAGGCGGCCGCTGTCGCGAGCGCCCGAGCCGAGGATCGTCACCGTGGAGCAGGACTCCACGCCGGCGGCCCCGAGCACGTCGAGCAGTGCCGGCCCCGTTTCCGTCCCGCCCTGCACGGTCACCTGCTTCATCCCGATGCCCTCGAGTTGTGCGAGACCGAATGTGGCGAGCACGCGGCCGCCGCGGGTCACCTTCACCCGGTACGCGGAGGTGCTCGCCGTGGACGTCGCTGTGGTAGCAGCGGAGCCTGCGGCGCCGCTCGGCGCGTTCGGCGCCGGTTCGACAGACTCGAACCACCATGCGCCACCGGCGACGGCCGCTAGCAGGAGCGCTCCGACGATCAGTGTGATCCGGCTGCGCACGTCAGCGCTCGCCTCTCGGTGTCCGGCTCCCGATCATCGGACGATGAAGCCGTCGAGCTCGACGCGCGGGTGCCCCGAAGTCGCGAGATTCACGATCTTCACATCCGACGGCGAGGAGCCCGAGAACTTCACCAGCTTGAACACCCGCCGCGTCTTGCTGGATGTGGAGTAGGTGCTGATCGTTGCGATCCGCTTGCCCCGGAAGTAGACCGCGAACTTGCCCTTGTTCGTGCCGGTGTTCGCGACCGCGTAGAGCGTGCCTCGGGACAGCCGGAACTTCGCGTAGGCGCCGGATCGCGTCGAGTACTTGTACGAGCCGTTGAAGTCGCTCGAACGCGACACGGTCTTCCAGTAGGAACCGTAGCTCGCCTTCGTCTGGTCGTACGGCACCGACGTGCCGACGGACGTGACGTAGGTGCTCTCATTGCCGGCCACATCGCGTGCGAGCACGCGGAAGTAGTACGTCTTTCCTGAGGAGCCCGACCAGGTGGTGGAGGTCGCCGCGGTCGAGGAGTAGGCCGGCGTCCACGGACCGCTCGGGGAAGTCGAGAAGTCCACGTCGTAGCCGTCGATGCCCGAGCCGGTCTCCGTGGCGTCCCAGGACACCGGGAACTTCGTGCTGGAGGAGACCTGTACCGAATACAGAGGAGCGGAGACCCGCGTCTGCGGAGCCTCGGTGTCCACCTTGAAGGGCAGCTCGCGCGCCGCTCCCGGAACGCCTCCGACAACGTCGCGGTAGTAGAGCGTCGACAAGCCGGGCGCGACAGTGATGGTGCCGGCATAGTCCGTCCAGACCGCAGCGTCCGCGTCGAAGGCGTACTGCGTGGTCGCACCGGGGAGTCCCGAGGCGAGCGTGACCTGCGGCGCCGTCACGTACCAGCCGTTGGCGCCGTCGGGAACGTCGGGGAGCACCGTTGCATGCGGCCCGGTGCTGAGCGGTGTCGCGGTTGCGGTGTTGCTGCGGGGTCCCGCGTTGGTCGCGGCGTCGAATGCACGGACCTCGTAGAGATAGGTCTGGCCGTTCACGAGGCCGTTGTCAGTGTAGGAACGTGCCGAGGCGGCGAGCGTGGCGATCAGCTCGTGCACAGGCGAGTAGGCGTACGTCACCCCCGCGGTGAGCGGCGTCCAGCGGTAGACGCGGTATCCGGCCACTGCGGTGTTGTCGCTCGCCGCGCCCCAGCTGACGGTAGCCATCCCTTCGTCGCTGGTGGCTGAGAGCCCGGACGGCGCCGACGGAGCGGCCATGTCCGCAGCTCCGAGGGCGATGTCAGTGTCCGCCGGACCGCTCGAGAGCAGCGTGGAGTCCAGCCATGGGGTCCCGGAGAGAAGGACCTTCAGGGGGGTGCCCGCAGGGACCCCGATCCGGAAGTCGCCGATCGCCCCCGGTGTCCCAAGGTCCTCGTCATCGACGGTCCCGTTCGAATCGTCGTCGACGCCCTGCAACTCCGTGAGTTGCAGGGCGAGGTTCGTGGACGCCCCCGTGTCGGTGAGGCGGGCGATCGCCGACGACGGCGCTCCCGTGTCTGAGGCGTTGTGCACCCACGATGCCGCTGTGGCGGGCAGCACGGTGACGGTGGGGCTGAACGAGCTGTTGGACGTGTCCGATACACCTGCGGAGAGGGAGACCATCAGGTGGTAGTCGCCCGACTGCGTGTCATCCCCGAACTTCCCGAAGAACCAGCCGGTGGCCTCGGGGATCGCTCCCGACGCGTCGGTCGTGACAGTCGGGAACTTCGACCAGTTGTCGAGGTTGTCCCGCTCCTGCACCCATATGCCGGTCCGGGAGTTCCACGTGTAGCCGCGATTGGTGGTCCCGGCCGGGGTCGCGGACACCGTGAACCGCAGCTTCACGCGATACGTCGTGTTCGGCAACAGTGCGCTGCTCGCAGCGGTGGAGACGTGGACGGCGAACGGCGTGTGGTCGTTCACGTAGTAGTGCGAGTACTGGTCCGGTCCGCCGTTGAACGAAGCGGCCGCCGAAGCGGGAAGGGGCGCGGCGATCACGGACGACAGCATCGCCATGACGACGAGGCGCGCGACCACACGGCGGACCCTGTTTGTGCCCATGATGTCTCCGTTCTCCGATGTGCCTGGCGAGACTCCCGCCCCATGGGCACGCCGAACGCTGGCTGTCCTCTACCCGCCGACCCGCTTGCCGTCGCCGGTATGCTCCGCGTCGTAGCCGGAGATCCCACTCACCTCAGCGCGGAAGCCCCGGCTCTCGAGCCGGTCCCGCAGCACTGCCAGCGGAAGCTCCTCGGAGCGATCGGCCGGGAGAACGAGGTCGTAGCGCTCAAGGAAGAGTGGCGTGAACTCGAGACCGAACTGCTCGGCGGCAGCCCGGATGCCCAGACCCACGTCGGCTTGGCCCGAGGTGATCGCGAGCGCGACGTCGGAATGGGTCCGCAGCTCCGATTCGTAGCCCGAGATCGCCTCCCCGGGGATTCCCAGCGACCTGAGACGTGCCTCGAACCACACGCGTGTTCCCGAGCCGGGATTGCGGTTCGCGAAGCGGATCTCACTTCCGGCGAGGTCCTCGATGTCGCGCACGCGCGACCGGAGACCCGGCAGTGTCATGAGTCCCTGCTCGCGGTGTGCGAGCGTGATGACGTCGACGGGGCGGTCCGGGAACAGGTGTCGCAGGAACGGCGTGTTGTAGTCCTGGGTCTCGGGGTCGAGGAGATGGCAGCCTGCGACGTCGGCAAGTCCCTGACGCAACGCGATCAGGCCGTCGAGGCTGCCGACGGCCGAGGGCACCATCTCAAAGCCCTCGGAGTCTTCGTTGATCTCGCCGGCGAGCATCTGGAGTGCGAAGTCGTCGCTGCCGAGCATCATCACGGGTTTGCGAACGCCCGTGTCCGGCGCGACGAGCAGGTGGACTGCGAAGGCGCTCGAAGTGGCGCGGTAGAACTTTTCGGTGTAGTTCCGGGTCGTCTTCTCGCCGGCGTACTCCACGAGACCGACAGACTCGAGTCGCTTCAGGTGGTGTCGTATCCAGGCAGGATGGCGGTCGAAGTCACGTCCGAGTCGGGAGAGAGTGGACGGTCCGCACATGAGGCGGCGCAACAGGGCGAGTCTGTGCTCGTCCGCGAGCGCGCCGAGCTGGTCACGCCGTTCGATGGTCCCAAGAGTCTGCATGCGGGCACCCTAAGTTGTTGCGTAGGACGACCCCGCAAGTGTAGGGCTCGGACGCTCCACATACAACGAAGAGACTCTGGCGATGAGCGCGGATCGGGGGCGTTCCCGCCCCCGATCCGCCGCAGACTCCTACTCCGTGGCGATGATGACGTTCGAGGACTTGACGATGGCAAGGACCTTGTCGCCGGGCTTGAGCCCCATGTCCTTCGCCGCGTCGAGCGTGATCATCGAGGACAGCTTCTGACCCGCTCCGATGTCGATCTTGACGACCACATTGACCGAACCCTCTTCGATCTCAGTGATGGTGCCCTTGAGGACGTTGCGTGCGGACAGCTTCATCGTGCGCTTCCTCTCTTCCGTGCCGGCCGTGGCGCCGTGTGCGCCTCAGCCGGGTGCAACCGCTTCGTCTACACCTATTCCCACTCTGGCACCGCTGTCCTACCTGCATCAAGAGCGGTGTAGGATAGCCGCTGGCGCCCGCCCCGCGGGCGTGACCCGCGCACACGAGGAGACCAGGCCTGTGCCAGTCGAACCGCGACGTCTCGCCGGCGATACGCTCGTCTTCGAGGCAGACACCACGAACTCGGGATACATCGGCGGTGTGCTCATCGACACCGGCCCGGACCCGAGCGTCTACGACGGGTGGCGGATCAGCGACATCCTGATCACTCACGGCCACGCCGACCACTTCTCGAGCGCCGCGGCGCTGCACGCGCGCGGCGCACGAGTGATCGCTCCGCGCGAGGAGGTCTCACTCGTCGAGAACCCCGAGGTGAACATCCGTGGGATGTTCTCATGGGCACGTCCGAGCGACGAGATGGTGAGCAGGCTGTTCCGAGGCGAGGGCGTTCACGTCGACGGCTACGCCGATGAGTGGCGCGATCACGGCATCGATGTCGTTCCGCTGCCCGGCCACACGCTGGGGCATTGCGGCTATCTGACCCAGGATGGCGTCCTGTTCAGCGGCGACGCCCTCTACCAGACCCAGATCTGGGCGCGCCATCCCATTCCGTACGCGATCGACCCCGGCCTCGTGCTGTCCTCGCTCGCCGTCATCGAGTCGCTCGACTTCGACTGGCTCGTGCCCGCGCACGGCGTCCCCTGCGATCGTGCTGCGGCGCTCGCGCATGTAGAGCACCACCGCGAGCGCATGGGCGAGCTCAGCGAGAGGCTCTACGCGCTGCTCGCGGAGCCACTGACCACGGAGCAGGCCATCGCCGCCATGTCCCGAGAAGCGGGGCTGGGCAACAACGCGGCGCAGTATTGGCTGGCCGTGACCACCGTGAAGGGCTACCTGTCCGACCTGCTTCGGCAGGGTCGGGCGGAGTTCTTCGTCAAGGAGCACGCAGGCTGGTGGCGCGCACTCTAGCTGTGCTGCCTGCCCGGACCGACGCCATCACGAATGCGAGCAGCTCCCGGTAAGCGCCGGTTTGGAGCGCACGCGCACCATGAGCACGCAAGTCCGCGGGCCGTGTTCTCCTGACGCATCGAGGATGCGTCCGGCGGCTCCGGAGCCACAACGGCCGAACGCCGGGGGAGGAGGAGGCGGTTCGGCAGCGCTACCGGCGGGTCGTGCCGCCGGCGATGCCCCGGACATCACTTCGTTCCGGATCACATCGGAGGTGTCTCGTGTTCAGTCGCACAATCGCTCGTCTGCTCGCACTCGCCGTGCTCGCCACGGCCCTTTCGCCGGTGACCGCGCTTGCGGCCCCCGCATCCTCGAAGTCCGGGACGGGTCTGAAGAAGCCGCCGATCGTCGCGCACGCTGACGTCGCTCCGGCCGTGCCCGGCAACGATGGCGCCGCCTCAGGCGGTGGCCGTCTCTCGACATCGATCTCGGGCATGATCGGCGACAACGCCGGGACCAATCTCATCTCGTTCGGCTCGTTCAAAGACGGCGACATCGTCGTCGTGCTCGACCCGGCCGGCCTCACCGGGCACGCCGGCATGTTCGACAGCCGCTACTACAGCTCGATCTACTCGTACGCGATGTGGAGCGCGAACGTCACGCCGGTCAACGGCGTGCAGCGCGAGCAGTGCGCCAAGTACCGGGCCAACGATGAGGCGTTCGGGCTCCGGGTGTCGGGCGGCTCGGCGTACCGCGCAGCGGCCCGCAACTTCGCGTCGAGGCAGCTGGGCAAGCCGTACAACATCTTGGGAGCGAAGAAGGACACCACGTCCTTCTACTGCTCCAAGCTCGCCTGGGCCTCTTGGTACTACACCTACGGCGTGGACCTCGACGGCGACGGCGGCTACTGGGTGTGGCCGGTCGATCTCGTGAACAGCAGATACACGCTGTTGTTCGGGTACTGGGGATAGCGAAACCACGGGGAGGCGCCGCTCGTGCGGCGCCTCCTTCTGTCTGAAGGAGTCACATGCATCTGAGGAATCGCGTGGCGGCCGGCGCTGTGGCGATCCTGCTCGCGGCAGCGGTCGGAGGCGTTGTCGCGGCCGCATTGAGGGCCGGAGCGGAACAACCTGGCGCGGCCTCTTCGCCCGACGAGGATCTCGCGGTCGTGCTGGCCCCCGGGTCGTCGCGGACCAAGCTCGTGGTGGTCGACCTCGACCGTCGCGCGGTGGTCCGGAGGATCGCGCTCAGGTCGCTCGCCACGGACATCGATATCGATGAGAGGACCGGTCTCATCGTCGCGGCGCAGACGGGCGGGATCGGCGACGAGGCGGATGACGCTGTCTCGATCGTCGATCCTCGCACGGGGCGCGTCCGCTACGTCACGCTGCCTGTGCGGGATCCCGCGAGCGTGGTGTGCCTGGACGGGCGGGCCTACGTGCTGCATTCAGTCCTCACGACCGGGGGACTCGTCGCGAGTGTGGTCGACGTCGCGTCCGCTCGTGTCGCAGGGAGCGGACGCGTGCCGGACGGCCCCGGTCTGTGGGCGCGCGCCGCAGGCGCGCTGTGGGCCGCCCGCGTGCGCGGCGAGCAGGGATGGGACGTCGTTCGTGTCGACACCGGTACTCTCTCGGCGGCAGCCTTCGAGCCGGATGCGCCGCTGGTGAGCGGGCTGGGCGAAGCAAGGGGACGGCTCGTGCTGCTCGGTGGCGGGAGCGGTGCTGGCCCGGGCGGACCGGCGAGCGTGCGGCTTGTCGACCCGGCGAGCGGCGTCGTGATCGCTTCGTGCACCGCGACGGCGCTCCCGTACCCCGCGCGAAGCGCGGCGCAGGCTGCGGACACGCTCGTCGTCGGCGACTGGGGTGGGCAGGAGCCCGAGACGCGCCGCCTCGCCGTGCTCGACGCGGAGACGCTGGCGCCGCGAGGCGTGGTCGACGTCCCCGGCGTGCCGTGCGCCCTGGCCGCGTGGGGCAGCCGCATCGTTGTCGTCGAGAGGACGCGGGGCACGCTGCTCGTGATCGACCCGATCAGCCGCGCGGTTGCGGCCTCGATCGACCTGGGAACGGGAGAGCTGCCGCTCGCGGATGTCGTCGTGGCTGATCGCGCCCGAAGGTGAGAGGAACGCGGATGGCGGCGACGCCGAAGCAGGCTAGCGCCCGGCGAGCCAGCCTTCGACAGCGCCTTCAATGTCGTCCCGGGAATGGCCGACCACGCTCGAGAAGCGCTCCGGGAGGCTGTCGAGCTCGGAGAGACCGCGCGGTATCGGCGAGGCGCCCTCGGCCATGCCGGCCACCTCGGCGAGCAGCTCGACACCGGTGAGCGACCGGGCGGGCTCGGGAAGCGGTGCCTCGTAGGGCAGGCACGCGAGCGACTTGTACACGTCGGCCCCGAACTTCGCCCAGTGTGCAGTGGAGACGACGAGCACGGGGTTGGCGTCGCGCAGGCGCTCGGCGACCTCCCACGCGACCGCTGTGTGCGGATCGAGCAGGTAGCCGTGGTCCTGCCAAATGCGGCGGATCGTGTCGAGCGACTCCTCGTTGCTCACCCAGTCGCCTGCGAAGTGCTCGCGGATCGCGGCGAAGGTCTCGCGATCGACGAGGAAGCGTCCGTTGTCGGAAAGCGACGCCTGCCAATGCCGCACCGCGTCAGCGTCCAGTGTGAGCTCGTAGAGCAAGCGCTCGAGATTCGAGGAGATGAGGATGTCCATGGAGGGGGACGGGGTCGTCGTGAATGGGCGCGACGAGATGTCGTAGGCACCCGTGCTCAGGAAGTCCGTGAGCACGTTGTTCTCATTGCTGGCGCACAGCAGCCGACCGATCGGCACGCCCATCCGTTTGGCGTAGAAGCCCGCCAGGATGTTGCCGAAGTTGCCGGTCGGCACGCAGACATCGATCTCGTCCCCGGCCGCGACGCCCCCGCCGGCGACCATGTCCGCGTAGGCCGAGGCGTAGTAGACGACCTGGGGGAGCAGGCGTCCCCAGTTGATGGAGTTGGCGCTCGAGAGCTTGAGGCCGTGCTGTTCGTGGAGCCGCGCAGCGAAGCCCGCGTCCCCGAACGCTGCCTTGACGGCGGTCTGGCAATTGTCGAAGTTGCCCCGCACGCCGAACACCGACACATTGTCGCCGTGCTGCGAGACCATCTGCTTGCGCTGGATGTCGCTCACGCCGTCGGCGGGGTAGAACACGACGATCTTGGTGCTCTCGCGGTCGGCGAAGCCCTCGAGGGCAGCCTTGCCCGTGTCGCCCGAGGTCGCAACGAGGATCAGGTAGTCGTCGAGCACCTCGCCCGCTCCGCGCCGCATCGAGATGGCCTCGGAGAAGAAGAGCGGCATGCACTGGAGCGCCATGTCCTTGAACGCGCTCGTCGGCCCGTGCCAGAGCTCCAGCACGTGCATGTCGGCCGTCACCTCGACCACGGGAGCGACGTCCGGATGGTCGAAGTTGGAGCCGTAGGCGGTCTCCATGAGCGCTTCGACCTGTTCCGGGTGCACGTCGACGCCGAACGCGCGGTAGATGGTCGCCGCGCGGCGGGCGTACGGAAGCTCGGAAAGTGCGAGGATCTCGGGGATGCTCAGCCGAGGCAGGTGTTCCGGGACGTAGAGGCCGCCTCCCGGGGCTATGCCGGCGAGCACAGCGTCCGTGAACGTCCGAGGCATCGGGTCCAGCCCGCGCGTGTCTCTATAGTAGATAGGCTCCATGGCGGCATCGTACCAAAGGCAGGCCAGCGCGTTGCGCACACGGCGGCTGCAAGGCGATGATTGCCCCCACAGCGCGCGGAGTGCATCCGGCGCGCCAAGCGCCGGACGAAGCGAGCAGCAGATGAAGTACGTGGTCGTCATCCTGGACGGGGCTGCCGGATGGCCGCTACCCGAACTCGGCGGCAGGACGACGCTCCAGGCAGCCCGCACGCCGAACCTGGACGCGCTCGCCGCCCGCGGCATGGTCGGGCTCGCCCGGACGGTTCCCGAGGGCACCGAGGCTTCATCTGCCGCTGCCTGCACCTCGATACTCGGCTACGATCCCGTTGCCGATCGCGTGGGGCGCGGTGCGATCGAGGCGGCCAGCATGGGCATCCGCCTGGAGCCCGACGAGGTGGCCCTGCGCCTCAATCTCGTGTCGATCACCGGTGGTGCGATGACCAGCTACTCGGGCGGGCACATCACGTCCCAAGACGCGCACGAGGTCATTGCGGAACTCGCCGCCGAACTCGGCGATGAGACGTTCCGCATCTATCCCGGCGTGGCCTACCGGCACATCCTCGTGGTGCGGGGTCACTCCGAACTGCTCGACCTCGACTACACGTCCCCACACGACATCACGGGGCAGCCGGTCGAGGGGAGGGCACCATCGGGCGCCGGGGCCGGCGTGCTGACCGCGTTCATGGAGCGCGCACGACCGGTGCTCGTACGGTCTGCGGTGAATGCGCGCAGGGTGGCGGAGGGCCATCTGCCCATCACGGATGTGTGGCCGTTCTGGCCCGGTAGCGCCCCGAAGGATCTTGTGCCGTTCTCTCAGCGCCGCGGCAAGACCGCTGCCCTGACCTCGGGCGTCGATCTGCTCGGGGGCCTTGCGGTGCTCACCGGTATCGACCGTCTGACGATCCCCGGGGTCACCGACGGCGCTGACAACGACTACGCTGGACAGGCGGCCGGCGGTCTGGCGGCCCTCGCGGACCACGACCTGGTGGTCATCCACGTCGAGACACCCGACGAAGAGGGGCACGCGGGTGACGTTGCCGGGAAGATCGCGGGGATCGAGGCGATCGACCGCGAGGTCGTCGCTCGCGCGATGGCCCTGCCCGGCCCGCTGCGCATCCTGTGCATGCCGGACCATCCGACGCCGATCGCGCTCAAGACGCACACGGCGGAGCCGGTTCCCTTCGTCTTGTGGGGAGAGGGCATCGCCACGGACGGCGCCGTGCTCTTCACCGAGGATGCCGCCCGCGATTCCGGGGTCCTCCTCGACCCGGGACGCGACGTGATGGATCGGCTGCTCGCTCCCTAGACCGGGCGGATGGTGGTGAGTACCGCGGCCACGCGCCGCGCGTGCGCCTGGCTGCGAGCCGTCGGCCTTCCCTGTGACATCGCCAGACGCCTGCCGAGCGCGCGTGCCGGTTCGGATGCGCGGTCCCAGGATGTGGGCCCCGACCAGCGTGCGCCGACCGAGGCGCAGCCGACGACGGTGGCGCCGGCGCGCTCGAGCACACGCCATACGCCCGATGCGCCCGCTGGAAGCATGCCGAGCATGGCGGGAACCCCCAAGAGCGGCGGCGCTGCGCAGATGATCGCGGCGCGCTTGTGCGTCGCGGGGGAGACCGACGGCGCATCCAGACCCCGCGCGACTTCGACGTGTCCGAATCCGCCGACCAGGCGCTCCACGAGGGCCCGCGCTCGCCCGTCGTGCGCGTGGAAGTGGCCGGTCGTACCGATGAGCAGCGTGTCTGCCTGTGCCAGCAGCGCGAGAGCCTCGTCGAGAGCGGGATGATGCCTGGTGCAGCGGCCGCAGTGCGTGCACGCGGTGCACGTCGTGCAGACGCGCCCGAACAGGTCGAATGCGCGCAGGCGCACGACCGAGGGATCGGCGGCCTCACCGGCAGCGCATGAGAGCGCGCGCGTGACCGGACCTCCGCCCACAGGTGACGCGTCAATGATGGCCAGCATCGTTACTCAGGCCCCCTCGTCGGTAGCGCGGGCCACCTTGGGCAGCCCGCTTGCGATCCGATCGGTGCAGTCGTCGATCCAGTCGATGGCGGTTCGAGTGGCGGACATGGCCGCCGAGAGGGTCATCCGGAAGAGGTCCGCGCCCCTGAGATCGGGGGCGGCGAGCGGTGGCGGAGGCGATGAGGCCTCCGCACGGAGCGCATCGAGGCGGGCCTGATAACCCTGGCGGGCTTGGTTCAGAAGTACGAGCAACTCGTCGTCGGAGAGTGTCTCCGCGAGCGCGAGCCTCAGGAGCAGCGGATCTCGCACGGGACCGGGCTCCAGCCCCTCATGAAGCCACGCAGAGAGTGCGCGGCGCCCGCGCTGAGTGATCGAGAAGACCCTGCGGTCCGGTTTGCCTCGCTGGGGGACCAGCTTCGAGCGGACCAAGCCGCGCTCCAAGAGCCGCTCGAGGGTCCGATAGACCTGCGCTTGGTCGGCAGTCCAAACGTGCCCGACGGCGTCGTCGAAGCACCGGGTCTTGAGGTCATACCCGGTCATCGGTTCGCGGTCCAGGAAGCCGAGAATCGCGTTTTCCAGCGTCACAGGCGGTCCTTCGAGTGATATAGGACAAGACGAGTATAAGACAAGACATATAGAAAGCAACATGAACCAACACTCGAGGGTTCACGGGCAAAGCGCAGGTCAGAGGCCTGTCGCAAGCCTCGAGCCGCGATGGAGGCGGTTTGCCGCGTCAGCGGGGTGCGCAACACGCCCGGAAGGCGCGACAACGGCGCCGCGGACGATTGCGTGGACTCCGGCAGATCACCGCAGACGCGAAACGACCCCCGATCCGGGGCCGAATGGCCTCACGAATCGGGGGTCGACAGGGTCGAGAAGGGCTCTGGAAAAGAGGAAGCGGCGGGACCCGGGGCTGGTCCCGCCGCTTTCCGGTCCTCGAGGAGGGGCATCCTGAGGACCCGCAGGGAGGGGAGGAAGGAAGGAATGTGTGTCGTTTTCAGGGTCGTGCACCGCGGTGGCGGTGGGGTGGGGTTTCGTCCTACCGGTCCCCGACCGTTCTCGTCCGCAAGGTCAGAATGCCGCTCGCGGGTGCAGTGCTCGTGTCCGGGGTGTGGAGAACCTGTGGAGGATGGAGATGCCGCGCGGGGCGCCCTGTGCGGCGTTAGGCAGCTGGCGCTTCCGGGAGTTCGTCAGGCTCGGGAGCGATCGGCTCGCGTGCGGCCGGTCGCACTGGGGCGCTGGTGGTGAGGGCGACGCCGAGAACGATGACGACGGTGCCCGCCAAACCCCACGCGTCCAGCGTCTCAGGGTGCGGGAGCAAGCCGACGAGACCGGCGCCGTACCCGAGCGCCACGGCGACGACGGGATTCACGTATGCGTACGTCATGACCTTGGACGCGGCGACGTTGCGAATGAGCCACATGAAGGCCGTGAACGCGATCGCGGAGCCGAAGGTCGCCAGATAGAGCACCGCGGCCACTCCGGGTCCCGTGATGCGCGCCACCGCGAATTCGCCCGATGCCGCGGCTATCGCCGTCAGCACGAGCCCCGCGATGAGCATCTCGTAGCCGGTTGCCACGGTGCCATCAGTGGTGAGCGGGCGCTTCTTGCTGACGATGCTGCCCGTCACCCACAGCCACGTGCCCACGAGCTGGATCGCGATTCCGATGAGCTCCGATGCCGTGCCGCTCACCCCGCCGATGCGCGGTCCCACCAGGAGCACGAGGCCGAAGAGGCCGATCGCGAGGCCTGCGACCCCGCGGCGTGACGGTCGATCCATCCCCGGGATGATCGCTTCCGCGGCTGCCATCCACAGCGGTGCCGCGGCTACGACGAGCGCCGCCAGCGACGAGTCGACGCGCTGCTCGGCGAGCATCGTGGAGAACATGCCTCCCACGAGGAGGCACAGGCCGACGATGCCCGAAGTGCTGAGGTCGCGCCGCGTGATCGACAGCGAGGTTCCGCGCAGCCGCGCGAAGGCGAGCAGCATCGCGCCTGCGAGAATGAGTCGCGCGCCACCCATCAGTGCTGGTGGCATCCCGGCGTTCAGGCCGACCTTGATGCCGAGGTATGTAGACCCCCAGACGACGTAGACGGTCGCAAAGGCGATGATCGTCTTGGCGCGCATCGTCAGGCGAGGTGTCGGCACCGGGCTCCTCCGGGTCGCGGTCGGGCATGAGTACGTCGAAAGACTACCGCAAGGCGCGCTTCTGCCTGCGCCGCTATACTGGCGGATACTCGTCACGCGCTCGCGCGCGAACAAACGTGAATGTGAGGGTGGTATGCCGGACATCCTGCAGAGGCTCGGCCGCGAAGTCCTCATCGTCGACGGTGCGATGGGCACGATGCTTCAGCGCGCCGGAATGCCCTCTGGCCAGTGTCCGGAGGAGCTCAACGTCACCAATCCTGAGATGGTCCTCGATGTGCACCACGCCTATGTGACCGTGGGCGCCGAGTGCATCTCCACGAACACCTTCGGCGGCTCGCGGACCAAGCTGGCAGAGTACGGTCTGGGAGACCGCGTTGAGGAGCTCAACCGTGCGGCGGTACGGCTTGCGCGCCAGGCGGGCGCGCAGCACATCCTGGCCGATGTCGGTCCCACCGGGCTCGTCATGGAGCCGCTGGGGACCGCCACATTCGACGAGGTCTTCGACGTCTTTGCCGAGCAGATCTCCGCGCTTGCCGCGGAGGAGCCCGATGCCATCGCGCTCGAGACCTTCACCGACCTGGCCGAGATCCGCTGCGCGCTGCTGGCTGCCCGCAGCGTGACCGATTTGCCGGTGATCGCGTCGATGACGTTCGGCATCTCGGGTCGCGCCGACCTGTCCGCGACCGATCCTGAGACCGCGGCGACGGTGCTGGAGGCCTGCGGAGCCTCCGTCGTCGGCATGAACTGCGGCCTGGGCCCGGAGCAGATGTTGCCGCTCGTCGAGGCGATGGCGAGGGCGACGACGCTGCCGCTGGTCGTCCAGCCGAACGCGGGGCTTCCGACGCTCGTGAACGGGGTGACGGTCTTCCCGGGCACTCCGGGCGAGATGGGAACGTACGCTGCGCGGTTCGCCAGGCTCGGAGCCGGCCTCGTCGGTTCGTGTTGCGGGTCGTCGCCGGCCTTCACAGGGGCGATCCTGGACGAGGCCAAGGGCGTCGCACTTCCGCTGCGCCGGTCGCGTCCGGTCGGCGTCGCGGTCGCAAGCGCGCGTCGCACCGTGCGCATCGGAGGCGGCGGCCCTCTCGCGATCATCGGCGAGCGCATCAACCCCACCGGGCGCAAGACGCTCGCGCAGTCCCTGCGTGCCGGCTCGCTCGAGCAGGTGCGCACGCTCGCCGTGGAGCAGGAGGCGGCCGGCGCCGACCTGCTCGACGTGAACGCCGGCGCGGCTGGTGTGGATCCCGCAGATGTCCTCCCGCGCGCGGTGCTGGCGCTCTCCGGCCTCACGGAACTGCCGCTCGTGATCGACACCACCGACCCGGTCGCTCTCGAAGCAGCGCTGCGCGCCTACCCCGGTCGCGCCCTCATCAACTCGGTCAACGGCGGGGCGGACTCGACAGACAGCGTCCTGCCGCTCGCGAAGCGCTATGGAGCCGCGGTGGTCGTGCTCGCCCTCGACGACCACGGGATCCCCGAGACCGCCGACGGGCGTCTCGAGGTGATCGAGCGCGTACGGGAAGCCGCCCACGAACAGGGCCTGACCGACGACGACCTCGTGGTCGACTGCCTCGTGATGACCGCGGCCACCGACCCCCGCGCCGCCGGGACGACGCTCGAGGCGGTGCGTCGCACGCACGCGATCCCGCTCGTGACCGTGCTCGGCGTGAGCAACGTCAGCCACGGGCTGCCGGGTCGGGCCGAGCTCAACTCCGCGATGCTCGCGCTCGCGATCGACGCGGGTCTTGACGCTGCGATCTACAACCCGTCCGCTCCGGGACCTCGCAGGTCGAGGTCCGCAGAGGACGTCTTGCTCGGAGCCGACCCTCAGGCCGCCTCGTGGATCGCCTTGCAGGCGGAGCTCGCCGAGCGCGGTGGTGCTCCGGTCCCTGGCGCCGCCGCGGCGACGCCGTCCGATGCGCTGGCCGCCGCGGTCGCACGTGGCGACGCCGAGGCCGCGCCGCGCCTCGTCGACGAGCTCATCGCGTCGGGCGCCGAGCCGAACACGATCATCGGCAGTGTGCTCACGCCCGCGATCCAGCGCCTCGGGGACGCCTACGGTCGCGGCGAGGTGTTCCTGCCGCAGATGATGGTCGCTGCCGACGCGATGAAGGCCGCAGTGGCTCGCGTGAAGGAGCAGCTGCCCGAGGGCGCGACAGCCTCGGCGGGCGCGATCGTCTTCGCCACGGTGAAGGGCGACGTGCACTCCATCGGCAAGGACATCTGCATCAGCCTGCTCGAGTCGCAGGGCTACGAAGTCGAAGACCTCGGCGTCGACGTGTCCACCGACGCAGTGCTCGCCGCCGGCGCGGACGCCGACGCGGTGTGCCTTTCGGCGCTGATGACCACGACGCTGCCATCCATGGAGCGCACGGTCACGTCGATGAAGGCGGTCGCACCGCACGTGCCCGTTCTCGTGGGCGGTGCGGTCGTCACGGCCGAGTATGCGAGCGAGATCGGCGCCGACGGCTACGCGCCGGACGCACCCGGGTGTGTCGAAGCGGTGCGCTGCGCGATCGAAAGGAGCCTCTGAGTGATCATCACCCGTCCGCGCGAGTGGGACCGTGTCCGCACACAGCTCGCGGATCTCGGCGCGCACAGCGTGTTCATCATGGGCTGTGGGCAGTGCGCCACGGTCTCCCACACGGGAGGCGAGGCCGAGGTTCTCGAGGCCAAAGAGCGGCTGGAGTCCGAGGGCATAGCCGTGACTGGCTGGTCGGTCGGCGAGGTCGCGTGCCACGCGGGCGGTGAGCGTCTCGAGGTCCGCAAGCACGCGGGAGAGGTCGAGTCGGCCGACGCGGTGCTCGTGCTCGCGTGTGGCGCGGGCGTGCAGACCATCGCCGACGCGACGCCGAAGCCCGTCACACCCGGCCTCGAGTCGGTATTCCTCGGCAACGTCGTTCGGCACGGCGTGTTCGAGGAGCGCTGCCAGATGTGCGGCGATTGCGTGCTCGACCGCACCGCAGGGATCTGCCCCGTCACGACCTGCCCGAAGGGTCTGCTCAACGGTCCGTGCGGTGGCATGTGGAACAGCATGTGCGAGGTCCTGACGGATCGCGAGTGCGCGCATGTGCGCATCCGCAGGCGCTTGGCCGAGCAGGGGCGAGCCGCGAGCACGCAGCCGCTGGCCCCGAAGGACTGCAGCAAGAAGCTCAAGCCGGGCAAGGTCGATATCCGCCCGCCGCGTCCGTCCCGCTCAGCTCGCGGCGAGGAGGGTGACGCCTCGTGAGCCGCCTTCGCGACGCCCTCGAGAAGGGCCGATTCGTCGTCACGGGTGAGCTCGCACCGCCCCTCGGCACTGACTTCACGCCGATGCGGGTCGCTGCCGAGACCCTCGGCCCGGTCTGCGACGCGATCAACGTGACCGACAACCAGGGAGCCTCGCTCCATCTGTCGAGTCTCGCTGCGTCCCGCGTCGTGCTCGACATGGGCGTCGAGCCGATCTTCCAGCAGACGTGCCGCGACCGGAACCGGCTCGCGCTGCAGTCCGACCTGCTCGCGGCATGGACGCTCGGCCTCGAGAACCTGCTCGTCGTCACCGGCGACGATCCCCGAGGCGGCGACCATCCCGAAGCCAAGGGCGTCTTCGACCTCGACTCGACGCAGCTCGCTCAGGTGGCGCGTGGAATGAACGAGGGCCATGACATGCAGGGGCGCCCGCTCAGGGGCGGGACCGACTTCTTCATCGGGGCCGCCATGTTCCCCGAGGCAGAGCCGTGGGACATCCAGCGCGCCCGGATCGAGGAGAAGGCCGCCGCTGGCGTCCGTTTCTTCCAAACCCAGGCGGTCTTCGACATCGACAAGCTCGCGCGTGCCACCGACGTGGCTCATGCGTGCGGCGCCAAGGTCATCGCGGGGATACTCGTGCTGAAGAGCGCGCGGGTCATCCGTTTCATCAACGAGCGGCTCGCGGGGCTCATGGTGCCGGACCACATCGCTGCCCGGATCGAGGGCGCCGAGGATGCGACGGCTGAGGCGATCGCGCTTGCGACCGAGCAGGCGCGCGAGATCGCGCAGATCGCGGACGGCATCCACGTCATGGCACTCGGGCTCGACACGGCGGTCCCCACCATCGTGCGGGGCGCCGGCATCCGGGACTAGGTCTCCAACGGGGGGAGCACCGTGAACGGGACTCGGCTCATCACCGACTCGGCGTGCGATCTGCCGCCCGAGATGACGGATGCCGCGGGTATCGAGGTTCTGCCGTTCCCCTACACACTCGACGGCGTCGAGCGTCTCGATGACTTCGGCCGGACCATCAGCTTCGAGGACTTCTACGCGGCGCTCGATCGAGGTGCGGAGGCCCATACCGCCCAGATCCCGTTCGTGGAGTACTACCAGGCATTCCAGCGCGCGTACGACGACGGGCTCGCCGTGGTCCTCGTGACGCTGTCGTCGGGCCTCTCGGGCTCGCACGACACGTCGCTGCTGGCGCGAGAGGCCTTGCTGCATGAGCATCCCGACGCGGAGATCCACTGCGTGGACTCCCTCTGTGCGTCTGCCGGGCAGGGTCTGTTCGTGCTGGGGGCGGCGCGCCGGCTGGCGGCGGGGGCGAGCGCGGCCGAGCTCGTGGAGTGGCTCGAGGCCGAGCGGCTGCGCGTGAATCACATCTTCACCGTCGCGACCTTCGATCACCTGGTCAAAGGCGGTCGCGTCTCACCCGTGGTCGCGATGGCCGGCGCGATGCTCGATATCAAGCCGGTGATGCGGATGGACGCGTCAGGGCGCCTGGTGCCCGTGAAGAAGCCACGGGGCCGCCGTCGTGCCATCGAGACCGTGGCGGACCTGGTTGCCGAACGCATCGAGGGTGCCTCCGGCGAGCAGGTGATCGTCAGCCACGGCGATTGCGCCGATGACGCCGAGACGCTCATCGCGCTGCTGAGGCAGCGCGCGGGGGTCGTCGATGTCGTTACCACCCGCATCGGCGTCATCATCGGGACCCATACCGGCGGTGGCGTGCTCTGCGCGTATTTCTGGGGACGGCCGCGGGAGTAGCTCCGGCACGCGCCCGCGCGTGCGTGCGTTCTCGCGTGGGTACGGTATCCTGCGTGGACTTGGATCGTGCCACCACCCTTTCAACCGAGGGAGGACCACCATGCGCATCGTCGTGCTCGGCGGAGGCCCGGGAGGCCACGCCGCCGCATTTGAAGCGGCCCGGCTCGGCGCTTCGGTCACGCTGATCGAGAAGGAACTGCTCGGCGGGACCTGTCTGAACTGGGGCTGCGTCCCGACGAAGACGATCCTGCGCAGCGCCCGCATCGCGTGGGACGCGCGCAACGCGGCCGAGTTCGGCGTCCGTCTGCCGCTCGCCGACATCGACGAGGAACGTCTGCTCGAGCGCAAGGAAGGCATCGTCGAGGAGCTCCGCGGCCAGGTCGAGGCGACCGCGTCGCGTCTGAAGGTCGACGTCGTCTACGGCGAGGGCCGACTGCTGGACGCGAAGACGGTGCGGGTCACGAGCGCCGACGGTTCGACCGACTATCACGCGGACGCGCTCATTCTCGCGACCGGCTCGGAGGTGTTCAAGCTCCCGAGCATCGACCATACGCAGGAGCGGGTCTGGACGAGCGATGAGGCGACGAGCGTGCTCGCGACCCCGGAGTCGATCCTCATCGTCGGTGGAGGCGTGATCGGCCTCGAGTTCGCCTGCGCGTACGCCGCGTTCGGCGCCGAAGTCCACGTGGTCGAACTCACGCCCACCGTGCTCCCCGGAAACGACAAGCGCGTGCAGCGCGCCGTCCAGGAAGCGCTCGAGAAGATGGGCGTGGTGTTCCACCTCGGGCAGGCGGCGACTTCCGTCGAGCAGTTCGGCGACAAGATGATCACGACGATGCCCGACGGGTCGATGATCGAGACGGAGTACGTGCTCTCTGCCGTGGGCCGCAAGCCGTACTCGGAGGGCCTCGGCTTCCCGGAGGCGGGCGTCGAGATGGACCGCGCCGCCGTGAAGGTCGACGAGTTCTTCCGCACGAACGTGCCGGGGGTGTATGCGATCGGCGATCTCATCGGCGGGATGATGCTCGCGCATGTAGCGGAGGAGGAGGGTGTCTGCGCGGCGCGCAACGCCGTGCGCCTCTATGAGTTCGCCGAGGCGGAGGGCCTCCTCGCGAAGCTGCTGCACATTCCGGCGCTGCAGACGGTCGACTACTCGTGCGTTCCTGCGTGCGTCTACACGTTTCCCGAGGTCGGCGTGCTCGGGTCGTCGCGCGACTCCGCCAAGGAGCTGGGGCTCGACGCGGTGCAGGCCGTCTCCAAGTACGCAGCGAACGGCAAGGCGCTCGGCGAAGGCGAGTCCGAGGGCTTCGTGCAGATCGTCGCGGAGAACAGGACCGGTCGCATCGTCGGTTGCCAGATCGTCGGTCCCCACGCCGTGGAGACGATCCACGAAGTCGCGCTCGCGAAGCGTCACAGGCTGACCGTCCGCGACATCGCTGAGACCGTGCACGCGCATCCGACCGTGAGTGAAGCGATCAAGCTCGCGTGCGCCGACGCAGCGTCGAAGTGCGGGGTGTAGGGCTCCAGTGGCGTACGAACACGGGAAGAACGCCGGGCGCATGCCCGAGTGGATGCGCCGGCCGCTCTCGGCACCGGGACGCAGCGCCGAGGTTTCCTCGATGCTCGATGAGCTGGCGCTCAACACGGTGTGTCGCAGCGCCAAGTGCCCGAACCGCGGCGAGTGCTACTCGTCGGGAACGGCCACGTTCATGGTGCTGGGTACCGAGTGCACCCGGAACTGCCGCTTCTGCGCGGTGGATCCGGCACGGCCGCTTCCGCCCGATCCGGACGAGCCGGCCCGCCTCGCTGAGGCCGCCGCGCGCATGGGCCTGCGTCACGTGGTCGTGACGATGGTCACCCGTGACGATCTGGCCGACGGCGGATCGGGGCACATCGTGGCCACGATCGACGCGCTGCGTGAGCGGCTGCCAGAGGTGGCGGTGGAGGTGCTCGTTTCGGACTTCAAGGGCGACGAGGCGGCCATCGATGCGGTGGCCCTGGCTCGTCCCGACGTCTTCAACCACAACGTCGAGACAGTGCCGCGCCTCTACCCGACAGTGCGCCCGCAAGCCGACTATGCGCGCTCCCTGCGCGTGCTCGAGCGGGTGCGCGAGATCGCTCCCGAGGTGCCGACCAAGTCCGGTCTCATGGTGGGATTGGGCGAGACCCCCGAGGAGGTCGAAGCCGTCATGAGCGATCTGCGCTCGGTCGGTGTCGACATCGTCACGGTCGGCCAGTACCTGCGCCCGAGCGCTGCGCATCTTGAGGTCACCGAGTTCGTGACGCCGGAGCAGTTCGCGGCATATGCGCGGACGGCGAAGCGTCTGGGGTTCTCTGGTGTCGCGAGCGCGCCGTTCGTCCGCAGCAGCTACCACGCCGCCGAGGTGGCAGCCTTGGGTCGCTAGTCCACGTGCGCTACTCGAACGGCAGACCCTTGATGAGCAGGACCGGGTCGGCCGCCCGGTCGCACCCCGCCCGCTTCGCTGCGTAGAGCGAGCGGTCGGCGGCAGCGAGGATCGTGTCGAGCGCTCGAGGTTCGCTGTCCGGCGGGTCGAAGAGCGTCGCGATGCCGATGCTGACGGTCACGTTCGCGTACTTCCCGTCACCGGTGGGCACCTTGAGGTCGCGCGCGACCGCCGCGATGCGGTCGCCGAGCACGCGTGCCCCGTCCGGTTCCAGCTCCGGTGCCATGATCACGAACTCATCTCCGCCGTAGCGCGCCACGAGGTCGGCGCTGCGGATCGCGCAGCACATCGCCGTGGTGAGGGCGACGAGCACCTGGTCTCCGATCGCGTGCCCCCATGCATCGTTCACGCTCTTGAGCTGATCGACATCCACGAGAAGGACCGATACGGCGCTGCCGTAGCGCGCCGCCCACGACGCCCACTGTTGGGCCTGGGCCGCGAGTGCGCGGCGGTTGCCGAGGCCGGTCAGCGGATCGTGCGTGGCAAAGCGGGACAGCGTCTGGTTCTGGCGCTCGGAGCGGCGGAGGATGGCCGGCAGGAAGCCGGGCAGGCTGTCGGGCGGGAACGCGCGCTCGAGCGCTTCGATGAGCCGGTTCACATGGGCCTTGTACGCCTTGTGTCGGGCCTGCGCGACGCCAGGCTCAGCGAGCTCGAGGAGTTCGGTGAACACGGGGTCGAGTGCGAAGAACTCGATGCGCGCGGCGCGCGTGAGCACGTCGGCGACCTCGAGCGCTCCGTCGCCGTCCTCGCCGAACCGCTCGAACTCGGCGATCGTGTCGCGCAAGCCCTGGAGCGCGACTTCGGATGCCGGCCACACGTCCGGGAGGAGCCCTTCGTCCCACGCCTCGAGGAGTTCGCGCCACCAGGCGATGTGCGCCGCCTCCTCCGAGGCCATGATCCCGCACATGTCGGCGGTCGCGCGGTCGGTGCAACGGCGCTGCATGTCCAGATACGCGGCCTGTGCAAGCTCGTCGACGCGCACGCAGGACTCCAGAACGTCTCGCATCCGATCCCTCTCCCTCACGCCGGCACGGTGTTGGTCGGGTAGTCTTTCGGAAGTTGCTCACACAGTACGTCATTTGTCGGAGAATGGCATTCGGGTAGACACCGTAGCGAAGGCTCGACGGAAGAAGGCAGCGGGAAGCATGGACGACATCGACGAGTTGGACATGCATGAAGCGCAGCTTCGGATGAAGCTGTACGACGAGTATCGCGACGCCGTGAAGGTCTTCTCGCACTATGTGGAGACCGAGTTGCGCGCCTACCTCGCGAATGAAGTCAACGTGGAACCGCAGAACGGCCCGGGCGGCCTGTATTTCAAGGTCACGCTCACCGACGTGTGGATCTACGAGGCTGAGCGTATCAACCGCTTCGTGCCCGAAGTGGTCGTGTACTCCGTGAACGACGTGCACGTGCAGCGCCTGCGGGACGACGAGGCGTGACGGAGCAGCTCGGCATGACCGGCATCGACACGGCGGGACCGGGCGGTGTGCCCGGCGACCTCGCGCGCGCTGCCGCGCGCGCGGAGGCGCTCCGCCGCGAGATCGAGCATCACGCCTACCGCTACTACGCCCTCGACTCTCCGGAGATCTCGGACGCCGCCTACGACGACCTCGTGCGGGAGCTCCAGCGCATCGAGACGGCATACCCGGAGCTCGTGACACCCGATTCGCCGACGCAGCGGATCGGGGCGCCGCCGTCCGAGGCGTTCGCGTCAGTGCGCCACATGAAGCGCATGTACTCCCTCGACAACGCGATGTCGCTCGACGAGCTCGACGCGTGGTTCGACCGGCTCGGTCCGGACGTCCTCGAGCGCGGCTGCGCCTTTGTCGCCGAGCTCAAGATCGACGGCAGCGCGCTCGCGCTCACCTACGAGGACGGTCGGCTCCTGAGGGCGGCGACGCGCGGTGACGGCACGACGGGCGAGGACATCACGGTCAACATCCGCACCGTGAAGTCGGTGCCGCTGCGGCTGCGCGATGCCGCCCGCCCGAGGACGGCTCCGGCTCCACAGGCGTCGCTCTTCGACGAATCCGCGGTGCCCTCTGCGGCGGACTGGCCGCTCGTCGAGGTCCGGGGCGAGGTGTACATGCCGAAGTCCTCGTTCGAGCGCCTGAACGCGGAGCAGGAGGAAGCCGGCCTGTCCACGTTCGCCAACCCGAGGAACGCCGCCGCGGGATCCGTGCGGCAGAAGGACCCGAGAGTCACGGCGTCCCGCGACCTTTCGACGTTCATGTACCAAGTCACTGAGCCGCGCTCGCTCGGGCTCGCCTCGCAGTCGGAGGCGCTCGCGTGGCTGCGTACCGCGGGCCTCCGCGTGAACCCGGACATCGAAGTCTGCGACACCCGCGAGCGGGTGCGTGAGTTCTGCGCGCGGGCGATCGGTCGGCGTCACGAACTGCCCTACGAGATCGATGGGGTGGTCGTGAAGGTCGACTCCTTCGCGCTCCAAGACGAGCTCGGCTACACCGCGAAGGCGCCGCGCTGGGCGATCGCGTTCAAGTTCCCGCCCGAGGAGAAGACCACCATTCTGCGCGAGATCCGGGTGCAGGTCGGCCGCACGGGTGCGCTCACGCCGCTCGCTGAGTTCGACCCGGTGCTGGTGGCCGGCTCGACGATCGCTCGGGCGACGCTCCACAACGAGGACGAGGTGCACCGCAAGGACGTCCGGGTGGGGGACACCATCATCGTCCGCAAAGCCGGTGATGTGATCCCCGAAGTGGTCGCGCCGGTCATCGGCATGCGTCCCGATGACGCCCAGCCGTGGATGATGCCCGAATGCTGCCCGTCGTGCGGGTCGCCCGTGTGGCGGCCCGAGGGGGAGGTCGTCGCACGCTGCACGAACGTCGCGTGTCCGGCGCAGGTGTGGGAGCGCCTCGGGCACTGGGCCGGCAGAGGCGCGCTCGATATCGAGGGCCTCGGCTACGAGATCATCGGCCGGCTCATCGACAGCGGTCTGGTGCACGACGTGTCGGACTTCTACGTCCTGGACGTGGAGACGCTCGCCGATCTGGACACCGGTCGCCTGAAGAAGGACGGCAGCCCGGTCGTCTTGGGGCCGGTCGTGGCGGCGAAGATCATCGCCAACATCGCAGCGAGCAGAGACCGCGCGCTCGCGCGACTGCTGTACGGGCTTGGGATTCGCCACGTCGGTTCGACCGTTTCCGAGCAGCTGGCCGCGGCGTTCCGCTCCCTGGATACGCTGGGGGCCGCGACGGAGGAACAGATCGCGTCCGTCGAAGGCGTCGGTCCCAAGATCGCCGATAGCGTCGCCGCCTTCTTCCGCAACCCCGACAACCTGGTCGTGCTCCGGAAGCTGAGCGAGCGCGGAGTGAGAACCAGCGACGAGGGCCGCATCGCCGAGGCGAAGCCTGCGACGCTCGCGGGTCTCACGTTCGTGCTGACCGGCGGACTGGAGCGCTTCACGCGCGACGAAGCGACGGCCGCGCTCAAGAGCTGGGGGGCGAAGGTCTCCGGCTCCGTGAGCGCGAAGACGTCCTTCGTCGTGGCAGGGGAAGACGCCGGGAGCAAGCTCGCGAAGGCGGTCGAACTCGGCGTGCCGGTGCTGGATGAGGCGGCGCTCGTGCGGATCGTCGAGACGGGCGAGCCGCCGCTGCCCGGGGCGCACGCGTGAGCGCGTCCCCGACTCCGCTCCTGCTCGACTCGACCGCGTGCGACCGATGCGGTCGCTGCGTGGCTGTGTGCAAACCGAGGGTCCTGAAGATCGGTCCCGGCTACATCTCGGTCGACTGGACCGGTTGTGACGGGTGCGGCACGTGCGCGACGGCATGCGACACCGGTGCGATCCGCCTGCGTCGCGCGCCGTTGCGCGCGGTGCCCGCTCCGCTGAAGCCGGTGGCGAGGGCGAGTGCGAAGAACGCCGCTGCCGGGGCAGCGAAGGCGCCGGCGAAGCGGACCCGCGAGCCCGGAGCCGCCGCGCTCGCGATCTCACGCTGGTCGCTTCCGGAGGCGGCCCTGGTCGTCGTCGTCGCGCTCGCGCTGCTCGTCGGCGTGCAGACATTCGTGGCCGGCACCGCGGGGGCGCCATGGACCGGCATCGCACTCGTCGGCTACGACGCCGTGCTGGTCGCGCTGCTCTGGTACTTGGCGCAGCGTCGCGGACTCGACCCGTCCATGGCGTATCGGCTCGACGGCTGGCCCGAATGGTCGGCGTTGCTGCTCGCGCCTCTTGTCGCGATCGGCTGCTGGCTGTTCTCGGTGACGTACCGTGCCGTCGTGCTCTCTCTCGGCTTGCAGCCTGCGGCCACGGAAGGTGCGGACCTCACCAGACTCTTCGGCCCTGGCGTGATGGGCGCTGTCCTCACCGTCGTGACCGTCGCGCTGCTGGGTCCCGTGATCGAGGAGATCCTGCTGCGTGGCGTGGTCCTGGGCGCCGTGCGTGAGCGATTCGGCGCGTGGCCCGCTATCCTCGTGTCGGCGCTGGCGTTCGCCTCGCTCCATGCGAGTCTGTGGTCCCTGCTGCCGCTCGCCGTCCTCGGCATCGGGCTCGGCTGGCTCGCCACCCGTAGCCGCAGCCTGTGGCCCGCGATCGCCGCACATGTGCTCTACAACGGTGTGCTCGTCGCTGCCGCGCTCTACACCGCCGCACGCTAGAGCGGGAGGCGCGCCCGCGCGGCTTCGTCCTCGGGTATCATCTTCGGGTCCTTCCCACGAGAACCGAAGGGGCCGCTTACCATGGCGATCTCCGAAGAGCAGGTGCGCCACGTCGCCATGCTCGCCAGGCTCGGGCTGACAGACGAGCAGATCTCGTCGCTCGGCCACGAGCTGAACGACATCCTGCTGCAGGTCGAAAAGATCTCGGCGCTCGATCTGGCAGATGTCGAGCCGACCGCACACGCCGTCGCCGTGACCAACGTGGCGCGTGACGACGTCGTGAAGCCCGGACTGTCCCGTGAGGATGCTCTGCGAAACGCTCCCGAGCAGCAGGACGGCGCGTTCCTGATCCCGAAGTTCGGCGGGTAGGCGGCCATGACCATCGATCTTTCCACACTCAACGTCTCGCGCATCCGGGACGGCCTCTCCAAGCGCGAGTTCACCGCTCGTGAACTCGCCGACGCGGCCTTCGACCGTATCGACGCGGTCGACGCCGAGGTGCATTCGTTCAACCAGGTGACCCGTGAGCTGGCCCACGCTGCGGCTCAGCGCGTCGACGAGATGGTGTGCGCGGGCGATCCGCTGCCGCCGCTGGCCGGCGTCCCGGTCGCCTTCAAAGACAACATGAACCTCGTCGGCACGCGGACGACGTGCTCGTCGCGCATCCTCGAGAACTACGAGAGTGTCTATGACTGCACGGCCGTGCGCCGTATGCTCGACGCGGGCGCGCTGCCCGTCGGCAAGTGCAACATGGACGAGTTCGCGTTCGGCTCCTCGACCGAGAACTCCGCTTTCGGCCCGACGCGCAATCCGTGGGACCTCGAGCGGGTTCCGGGTGGCTCCTCCGGCGGTTCTGCCGCTGCTGTCGCTGCGGGAGAGGCCGTGCTCTCGCTCGGCTCGGACACGGGCGGGTCGATCCGTCAGCCGGGCGCCCTGACCGGCACGGTTGCGATGAAGCCGACCTACGGGCGCGTCAGCCGCTACGGCATCGTGGCCTTCGCCTCCTCGCTCGACCAGATCGGCCCGTTCTCGAAGACGGTCGAGGAGTGCGCGCAGACGATGAACGTCATCTGCGCCCATGACGACATGGATGCCACGAGCGTCGATCGTCCCGCCGAGGACTTCACCGCGCACCTTCGCGACGGCGTGAAGGGGCTGCGCATCGGCCTCGTGAGCGACCTGCTCGCTCTCGAGGGCTGCGATCCCGCGGTTCGCGAGCGCGTCGTGGAGACCGCCGAGGCGCTCGCGAAGCAGGGTGCCGAGGTGGGGGAGGTCGCGCTGCCGTCCACGCAGTACGGCCTGCCGGCGTACTACATCATCGGTCCGGCCGAAGCGTCCTCGAACCTCGCGCGGTTCGACGGCATCCGCTACGGCCATCGCGCCGAGGACGCCGAGGACGTCATGGACCTCTACCTGCGCAGCCGCGCAGAAGGGTTCGGACCTGAGTCGATCCGCCGCATCATGCTCGGCACGTACGCGCTCTCGGCGGGCTACTACGACGCCTACTACGGCCAGGCGCAGAAGGTGCGCACGCTGATCATCCGCGACTTTGAACGGGCGTTCGCCGACTTCGACGTCCTGCTCACGCCGACTTCGCCCACGACCGCGTTCAAGATCGGCGAGAAGGCGGCCGACCCGGTCGCGATGTACCTCTCGGATGTCTACACGATCCCGGTGAATCTCGCCGGCATTCCCGCGGTCAGCGTGCCGTGCGGTCACGTCGACGGTCTGCCGGTTGGGCTCCAGATCATGGGCACGCACTTCGCGGAGTCGACGATCCTGCGGGTCGCACACGCGGTCGAGGTCGCCACGGGCTTCGAGAGCATTCCTCCGATGGTGCAGCGGCTCGGGGAGCGGCGCGGCGCGATCGTCGCGTAGCGACCGCTCTGTGACGCGACAAGGACCCGCCCCGGATCTCCGGAGGCGGGTCCCTTGTATTGCGAGTGGAGTGCGCCGAAAGATGTATCACACAAGATGATATGTCTGATAACCTACTGAGCGGTCGCGCCACCAGGGGGCGCGTGGAAACCGGGGTTAGGAGATCGTCGGATGAACAAGCGTATGTGGCTCGTGCTCGCTCCGATCGGTATCGCGCTGAACATCGTAGGCGGCATGTTGAACAGCACGCTGAAGCTGCCGCTCTTCCTCGACACGATAGGGACGATGCTCGTCGCCGTCACCTGCGGTCCGTGGATCGGTGCTCTCACGGGTGGTCTGAGCAACCTCATCGCCAGCCTGTCGAGCCCTGCCGACATGTGGTTTGCCATCGTCAACATCCTCGTCGGCCTCATCGTCGGCTATGTTGCTGTGTGGCGTGGCTACCGCGATTGGATCACCCCGTTGATCGCGGGCGTCCTCGCTGCGATCGCGGCGTCCATCGTTGGTCCCTGGATCGCCGTCTACATCTACGGCGGGCTCACCGGTAGCGTCCTCGACGTCGCCGTGGCGGGTCTCATGAAGTCGGGCCAGGAGGTCTTCTCCGCAGTCTTCATCTCGCGCATCCTGCCGAACCTGGGCGACAAGATCCTCAGCGCCTATCTCGTGTTCTTCGTGATCAAGGCACTGCCCAAGTCGTTCCGCGGTATCGCCGACAAGACCGCGGCGGTTGCCCCTCCAGTGAAGTCGGCCGAGTAGGGGATCGTGCTCGTCGCCCCGAGCAGACGGGCAGAGCAGGGCCGGGCGCAGGGCGCGCCCGGCCCTGCTTCTTCGACCCCGGCCGGGCCTCGCGTTGGTCTCCGCCTGCTCGCGGTCTGCCTTGGTGTGCTCGCGTGCGTCGCGGCCGTCACGATCCCATTGGGCCTGGGGCTGCTGAGCCTGCTCGTCTTGGTCGCGCTGTTCGCGCGCGTCGACCTGCCGGTGCTCTTGAAGCGCGATCTCCCCGTGCTGCCGATCATCGCGTCCATGGTGCTCGTCCACGGATGGGCGAATCCCGCGAACACACACTGGATCGGTTGGTTCGGGGTCGAGGGACTCGTGTTCGGCACCGTGACCTCGCTCCGGCTTGTGTGCTTCCTGACGGTCGCGAACACGTTCCTGCTGACGACGCCGGCACATGAGATCGTCAGGTGGACGCGCGAGCGCAACCGCGACCTCGGGCTCATGATCTCGATGGCGTTCACGGTGACCCCGATCCTGTCCGAGCAGATGGCGGTCACGCTCCAGGCCCAACAGGCGCGCGGGATGGCGACTGGTCCGGGTCTCGGCTTGAAGCTGCGCGCGTATCTGCAGGTGCTCATCCCGGTGGTGGTGAAGGCGCTGACGCGCGCGGAGCAGATGTCCCTGCTGCTCTTGGCGCGGGGCTACGAGCGGCCGACGTCAGCGGGCGCTGTCGCCCCCTCAGGCGTCGGGGCACCGCTGGAGGCGCACGGCTTCGGCTTCGCGTACCGCGGAGCCGACTCCTGGGCTCTCAGCGATATCGAGCTCGAGGTCACTCCGGGGACCATGACTGCAGTGGCGGGCGGAAGCGGTTCGGGGAAATCGACTCTGCTCGCTTGCCTCGCGGGCGATCCTCCCGAGACCCCTTCGGGATTCGTGCTCGGCGAGGTGAGCGCCGGCGGGCAGCCCTTCGGGGACTCTCGCCCATTCGTTTCCCTCACGCTCCAGAATCCCGGCATCCATCTCTTCCAGACCGCCCTTGAAGAGGTGGCGTTCTCGTTCGAGTGTCGCGGCATGCGGCACGAGAAGGCGCAGACGGCGGCTCGAGTGGCGCTCGACGAGGCGCAGATCGGGGCACTCGCGGAGCGCACGCTCCACACGCTCTCGGGCGGCGAGCGTCAGCGTGTCGCGCTCGCGGCGGCGCTGGCGACGGCGCCTGCCGCGCTGCTCCTCGACGAGCCATTCGAGCAACTCGACGCGGCGGGTGCCTCGGATCTGCTCGCGCAGTTGCGCGCCCGCGCCGAGGCCGGGATGACGCTCCTCCTGGCCACGCGCTCTCGTGAGGTCGCGGACATGTGCGACACAGGGGTCGGGCTCGCGGGCGGAACGGTGACGGACGTGGCAGACGCCATCAGGGACGTTGAGATCGCGCCACGGATCGCCTTGGTTCCCGGCGAGGCGGCGGTCGTCTTGGAGGGCGCGACGTTCCGGTACCCCGAGGGCGGGGGCGTCACCGGGTTCTCGGTCGAGGTGCGCCGCCGCGAGACGGTGGCGCTGCTCGGACGGAACGGTGCCGGGAAGTCGACGGCGCTGAAGCTCGCAGTCGGACTGCTCGCCCCGCTGTCGGGAACGATCCGTCTGCTCGGGGACGATCCTTCGGTGCTCGGGCCGCAGGAGGTGTCGCGCCGTGCGGCGATGCTCTTCCAGGACCCGGACGACCAGATCTTCAACGCCCGTGTCGACGAGGAGATCGGCTGGGTGCTGAAGGTCCGCGGCGTGCCCGAGGCCGAGCGAGCGGAGTGCGTGCATGCAGTCATGGCAGAGCTGGGGCTCGAAGACGTGGCTGCGGTCCACCCCTACGAGCTATCGCGCTCGTCCCGTCAGCTCGTGGCACTCGCCTCGGCACTTGTGGGGGAGCCGTCCGTTCTCTTCCTCGACGAACCAACGACAGCTCTCGACGGCTCCTCGGTCGCTCTCGCCCTTGCCGCAGTCGAGCGTCGCAGGGCTGCCGGCGCGGCCATCGTCGTCGTCACCCACGACCCGCGCGTGGCCGAAGGATGGGCCGACCGTGTCGTGCACGTGGAGGCCCCTCCGGACGCAGCGGTGTAGCCGACACCGCGCTCCGAGAATGCCAGCGGGCCGGCGCCGGAGATCTCCGCCCCGGTTGCGGCCCGTGGCATCACGCGATGCGGGGGCCGAGTCTAGCCTGTGCGGCGCAGCTTCGCGACGACGTCGGCGATGCTCGCCATGTCGGGGAGCTTCGGGAGGTCGGGCAGCTTCGGCAGGTCGGGCATGTGCAGCTGCGGCGTCGTGCGCCCGGCGTGGCCGTAGCGCATCCACGGCAGGTGCGGGATCCTCGCTGCCACGCGGCGCGCGCCGAAGAACACGGCGGCGGCGACGAGCCCGAGCCCACCGAACAGCAGCCCGCCGATGATCAACGCTGCCCTGGCGTCGATGATGACCCGCGAGTCCTCGCTGATCGTGGCGTTCCGGGCGGCCATGACGCCGACCCAGCTGCGTGCGACGTTCGCTTCGCCGGCGACGACCACACCCGCCCCGCTGCTCTCGAGGTCCGCCGTGCGGGCGACCAACACCTGGGCGTAGCCCTGCTCGATGGCCGCCTCGCCCTCCGCGAGCACGACGACGGCCGCACCCTGGTAGAGACCGAGACTCCCCGCGTTCACGTTTCCGATGAGAGAGGTTGAGGCCTCGACGTCTCCCTCGACGTTCGCGTTGCCGATGATGCTCTGCCTCGCGGTCAGGTCGAGCGTGTTGACCGAGCCGATGACCGTTGCGGTGGCCTCCATCATCTCGACCTCGAGGGCGTCGAAGTCCTCGTCCTCTTCGCCGAACTCGGGCTCTTCAGCAATCACGGGCTCGTCCGGCAGGTCCGTTTCGCCCAGACCGTGCGTGGTATCTGCACCTGCCATCTTGTCCACCTTCCCATCGTCCTCCCGGGATCGCGCTCTTCGACGCGCCCGGATCCACATCGATGTTGCCCGCACGGTATGTACCCCGCAAGAGGGGTCGGTGGCCTGCTTGGCCCTCCGGTGAATGCGCCAGCCGCGCCGGGGGTACATCCGTGGCAGCGAAGTCGCGGCATCTCACGTTGCGACAGACGGGGGGTCATGCTCGACAAGATCCTGCGCACGGCGTAGCAGAGGCGCGGGGTCGCACCGTTGCAGCTCGCGGACCGCTTCAGGCGATCCTCCCTCGGCTACAATCCGACGTGCACGTCATCCGACGAGACACGAGGAGTTGCGCCGCACTATGTCGAAGGACCGTCTTTCCGAGGTGCTCGAGAAGTGGGAGGCCGTGATCGGCCTCGAGATCCACACCGAGCTGACCTCGCTTCAGACCAAGATGTTCTGCGGCTGCCCCGTGGCTTTCGGCGGTGAGCCGAACACACGCGTCTGCCCGGTGTGCCTGGGACTTCCTGGTGCGCTTCCCGTGCCGAACGCCAAGGCGGTGGAGGCGACCGTGCTCGCAGGTCTCGCGCTCGAGTGCGGGATATCGCGGTTCAGCCAGTTCCACCGGAAGAACTACTTCTATCCGGACATGCCGAAGGACTACCAGATCTCCCAGTACGACATCCCGTTCTGCGTCGGCGGGCATCTCGATGTTGACGTTGAGGGGGACGCGGCAGCGGAGCGGGCCGTCCGCGACGGTGTGGTCGAGGGTGAAGATGGTTCCTACACCACACGCATCGGCATCACCCGCATCCACCTCGAAGAGGACACCGGCAAGATGATCCACGTCGGTGGCGCCGAGGGACGCATCGCGGGGGCGACGCACTCGCTCGTCGACTTCAACCGGGCGGGCACGGGACTGATGGAACTCGTCAGCGAGCCGGACATCCGCACGCCGGAGGAGGCGCGGAGGTTCGCGCAGAAGCTGCGGCTCATCTTCCTGTCACTCGGCGTCTCCGACTGCAACATGGAGGAGGGCTCGATGCGGGTCGACGCGAACGTCTCAGTCCGGCCCCGTGGCGAGACCGGGTTCGGCACAAAGGCCGAGGTCAAGAACATGAACTCGTTCAAGGCGCTCCACGACGCGCTCGCCTATGAGATCGTGCGTCAAGCGGAACTCATCGAAGGTGGCGGGACCGTGGTTCAGGAGACGCGGCACTGGGACGTCGGCGCGAAGCGCACGAGCTCCCTCCGCAGCAAGGAAGAGGCGCACGACTACCGTTACTTCCCCGAGCCCGACATGGTGCCGTTCACGTTCGACGACTCCTACATCGACGCCGTCAGGGAGCGCCTGCCGGAACTGCCTGACGCTCGCAAGGCGCGTCTCGCGGCCACGTACGGCCTGCCGGCGCACGACGCCCGCGTGCTCTCCGAGGACCGCGAGCTGGAGGCCTACTACGCCGAATCCGTCGCGGACGCCGGCATCGAGTTCGCGAAGCCCATCGCGAACTGGGTCCTGGGCGAGCTTTCCGCGCAGCTGAACGCAGAGGGGATCCCCGCCTGGGGGTCGAGCGTGACCCCCCGCAAGCTCGCGCGGCTCGTGCAGCTCGTTGCGGATGGCACGATCTCCGGCAAGCAGGCGAAGGTGGTCTTTGCGGAGATGGCAGCTACGGACGAGCGCCCGCTGCAGGTCATCGACCGCCTCGGTATGAAGCAGGTCTCCGACACGGGCGAACTCGAGGCGGTCGTGGACCGCGTGCTCGCCGCGAATCCGTCCCAGGTCGAGCAGTATCGCTCCGGCAAGACGGGCCTCATCGGCTACTTCGTTGGCGCGGTGATGCGCGAGACGCAGGGTCAGGCGAACCCCGCTGTCGTCAACGAGATCCTCGGTCGGAAGCTGGGGTAGGAGAGGGCCGCACAGAAGGCCCGGCCGTCGGCGATCGACCGCTGCAAGAGCCCCCAGAGCCCCCGAAGGCTACCGCAAGACCCTCGAGTGCTAATCGAGGGTCTTGCCGCTTCCGGGGTTCCTGCTTGCGGCTGCGGGCCGCACTTCTTGAGGGCATCGCGCGCAAATGCGCTGTTCAGGAACGGTATGGGATGAGCGGCCAGCCGAGGAAGGTGTGGGCTGGAGTCCGGTCGCGCGAGCGCGAGCGGACGTCGCCACAACCTCAAGTTGAAGTAGAGGGTATTCCCGGGTCGCCGAGACTCCTGAAGCGGTCGAGACGAGCGATCCGGAGCGCCGGAGCGGGCATTCTGGACGCGATCGCGGCGCCCTGATGACGTCTGGTGTGCGACACCGTGAGCCAGTGTCTACCATTCGTCATTTTTGGGAGGCGAATATGCCCGCTGACCAGCAGAATCTTGGCAGGCGCATGCTAACATCACGGCGCGTGTCCGCGGGAGGGGCACCCGAACACGACTCGATGGGGCAGTCGATGGAGTGGGTTTTCTTGGGAGGCGTGTGTGCTCTTGCCGTGGCCGCGTTTGCCGGTCGCGTCCTCGGGCGTGCCCTGCGCGGCCGTTCCTCTGCGTGGTACTGGGCCTCGAACGTGGTCGTTCTCACGGCGGCCATGGCGCTCGTGGCGTACTCCGCTGTCGCGAGCAGTGACCTGCTGTTCGGCCTCGGCCTCGGGTTCGGTTTCGGCGGACTCGCCGGCGTGCGCTATGGCCGGAAGGGTCTGTTCGACCTGCCCGTGAAGACGACGCGGGACGCCGCCGGCGCTGAGCCGCGCGACGGAGGCTTCACACTGCTCGAGTCGCTGACAGCGGCGGCAATCCTGCTCATCGTCGCCGGCGGGATCATCACGACGCTGATCGCGACCTCGAACTGGTACGCCAACGCTCGTCTGCGGACGCAGGCGTACGCGGCAGCGAACCAGGTCATGGAGAACATCCTCGCCCGCAACTACGTCGACATCCACTTCGCGAACGAGAGCACCGGGGAGCGTTGGCGGCCTGAGGTGATCGAGCAGTCGGCCGTGTGGCCGAGCTCGGGTGCTGCGCAGTTCACGATTCTTACGAGCATGGAGACGACGACCGACCCCAAGACCGCGCTCGAGATGAAGCGGATCGCGGTCTCGGCCATTCCGGTGAACCGGTCGCTCGAGCCGACCGTCACGGTCATCCGTTTCACCAGCGGCTGGCAGGGACTGGCGACCGCGACGAGCAAGGCACCGGTTTCCCTCGAAGTGCACCTGCAGCCGATGGTGCAGACTGATGCGCCGCTCGGCGGTGGCGCTCGCGTGCAACTCCTCGACCCGCTGACGCTCAGCGAAGCGTACTTCGCGACGTCTGACAGCAGCGGCGTCGCCCGTTTCACCAACGTTGTGGAGGGCCAGTACTACCTCTCCTGCGATCCGCGGTTCGGCACGGACATCCGTCCGGTGTACTTCCCGATGCGTATCGCCCCGAGCCACGGCGGTACCGTCCAGAACCCGATCCCGGTCGTCAACTCCTACGACTTGCTGGTGCACCGCAGCTCGATCGGCGCGACACTGCGCGTCGGCGCCTACCAGACCGAGGGGTGGACCGCAGTCCAGGGCCCGTCCGGAGTGAAGGAGCCGGTCGCACCCGAGGTTCCGTACCGCGTCGTCGAGCAACTCGTCGTCTACGCGCGCCCGATCCTCAACGGCAGCTCGGCGTCGACCGACTACTACGGACTGGGCGGCGCTCTCCTGTATCCGCAGGAGAGCAAGCTTGGGCCGTACTCCGCGACCGTGAACGCGTATGGCGTCGCCGCCATACCGATCCCGTACCTCACGAACTCGTCCCAGCGCTGGAAGATCTGGTGCCGGACGCGCGACGCCAGCGGCGTTGTGACCGTGCACACGATGACGACCAGCGTCTCGGGTGACTGGGACTGGCGAGTCCAGCGTCCCGCGGGCGCTTTCAACATACCGGCCGACTACTCCAGCATCGTTCAGTTCTCGCGTCTGGGAGCTGGCGCTGTTGCTGTCAACGATCCGACGGAGCCCTGATATGCGAGAGCGGGCCGGTGTGAGGATTCCTTGCACGAGCAACCGAGTCGCGCGGACGTCTGAGGACGTGCCGCGCCTTTCGCTATCCGGCAACGACCTCGGCTTCACGCTCGTAGAAGTCACGACGTCCGTCGCAGTGATGCTGATCGTGCTCACTGCCGCGTGGCTCCTGCTCACAGTCACGACCGGCAACCTCAACACGGTGACCTACGGCGGCCAGTCCTCGGAGATCAACCGGCAGGTGCAGTCCCAGTTCGAGCGCGACATCGATCACGCGGTCGTGCCGCACGAGGACGTGAGCCCGATCCTGCTCGCGGAGCCCCGAACGATCAAGTTCCTCGCGGACACCGACCAGGACCACTCATATGAGCTGGTCACCTGGACGGCCGCTGAGGATGCGAAGGGGAGTCTGCTGCGCATCGTGACGCGCTCGAACGACCCGGACACGCAGCCGGCGACGCTCGAGGACTTCGATGGTGGCGTCTCCACGACGCAGACCGTGTTGACCGGCCTTTCAACGTACCTCGAGATGCATCGCGCCGATCTCTTCACGTACGGGCTCGACGCTTCGACCCCGTACAACCCCAGTCAGCCCAACGAGGCGACCATGCGCCGGATCGGGATCGTCACGGTCCACCTGCGCAACGGCCTGCCCGATGCCAACTCGAACGTGACCGACCGTACGGGGGCGTACCGCGTCCTCGCGCTCGTGATCAACGGCTACTGAGCGGCCGCTGACGCCAAGAGGGAGTTGCGATGATCGACCGACTGAAGAGACGGATAGCAGCGACGATGCGAGCTCGCTCGCAGAAACGCGCGGCGCGCGGCGATCGAGGCAGCGCGCTGCTCGTCGTCATGTCAGCCGCTGCGATCCTGTTCATCACCGCGGCAGCTGTCGTCGGTGTCGTCGTGTTCCAGCAGACCCAGCAGGCGCGCGCTCAGGCCGTCGTGCGGGCAACTTCCCTCGCTCACCAGGGCATGGAGGTCTACCTCACTGCCCTCCGCATCGACCCGAACTACCGCACCCGCGTGCCCTACATCGCGGGCATCGGCGAGGACGGTACGTGGACCGTGGCCGCCGACGTCACGGCCAACAGCATCACGGCGGTCGGCCGCGATTCCCGCAGCGGTCTCTACCACGTCATACGCGCCACCGTGCAGAACCAGAACTTCTCGGGCTACACCGTCATCTCGGACTCGCCGCTGAGTCTCGGAAACGGCATGCGAAACCTGACGCTTTCCGGCGCTGTCCGGTCCAACTCAACAGTGACCCTCAACCGGAGCTTCCCACTTCTGGCGGTCGAATACGCCGCCGGAACGGTCGTCAATTCCAGCAACGCGGGCATGGGTACTCTGCGCGTCTCGCCCATCGACTTCGCTCGCGCGGGCAGCAGCTTCCCGAACATGTATACGGCTGCGTCATCGGGTCGCGCCGGTACCACCTGGAACATCGGGAGCATCCCTGGCGACACGAGCGGGAAGATCGCGGCCGCAATGCCGAAGCCGCTCGCGTTCTATCGCGACCCGTCCGACCCGTCGCGCAACTACTGGGCCGCCACGTCTTCGCCTTCCGACCAGTCACCCACCGGCTACGGCAGCCAGCCCGATCTCGTCGGTGTCGGTATCGACTTCAGCAAAGCCGATGGCGCGGACCCCAACACAGGTCTCTTCTACGTCCGGTCGGTGTGGGCTCCGAACGTCGATGGCTCGCCGGCCAAGACCGGCGCTGACGCCCCGACGCGACAGCAGTTCATCGAGTTCGCCCGTACGAACCCGGTCTGGAACCCGAACCGGTTCGGCGAGGGAGTGCTCGGCGTCAACAACGGCAGGTCCTACGAGATCACGCCGCGTGGCCTGAACCCGAACGGCAACAACGTCGTCTACGTTGGCGGCGACTTCGACGTCTACGTCAAGGGCGAGTACTCGCGTTCGGTGACGATCGTGTCCGAGCGTGACATCTACATCATGGGCTCGCTCACGCGCGACCCGTCGGCGCCCGCGACCACGACCCTCGGCCTCGTCGCCAAGGGCAACATATACATATGTGGAGGGATGCCCACGCAGGCGGGCGTCGAAGCCACCTACTCCGCCGCAGGGGGAGTGGTCAACAGCTACACCGGGCGGACCTTCCTGCGTGGCGCTTCCACCTTTGCGTCCCGCGGCGAACTCATGCCCGACAGCCCGGACGAAGAGGTCAGGATCCAGGCCGCGATGCTGTCGGTCAACGGCGCGATCGTGATGGACCCGGAAGATGTCGTGTCCTCTCCGAACCCGCCCGCGCTCCGCACGGGCACGCTGCACATCCAGGGCTCTCTCGCGGCCGCGCAGGGCATCCAGGGACCGAACTTCGCGAACGAGTACAACGCGACGCTCGGCGGCTTCACCAACGTCATCCTCGAGTACGACGGGGTCCTGACCGAGAACCCGCCGCCCCTGTTCCCGCAGCTCGGCGCGGGCTCCCTCAAGATCATCAACTGGGATGAGTACGACACCACCAAGGACCCGAACGAGGGGCTCGACTTCCCCGAGCCGGTCGACTACCGCCCGCAGGCCTCGGTGCTCGCCTGGAGCATGGAGCCGACCTACACCCCGTCAGGCGACGACAGCCAGAAGCCCATCACCATCTCGAACGCCGAGTCGCAGTACCTGGGCGAGGCGCGGATCACGCTGACCGCCGTCGACTTCGGCATCGCAGGCGTGTCCAAGACGTTCTACCGGATCGATGGTGGCGAGTGGTGCGAGGGTCCCACCATCGATCTGCCCCCGTACCCGAATGTGGGCGTGTCCGGCGTCGGCGGTCCGGCTCCGAACACGTCTGCAACGCATACGGTCGAGTTCTACTCGGTCGACCGCGACGGGAACGAAGAGAATCCGCAGGCGGTCACGATCCGCATCGTCGGGCTCGACACCATCGAGCCGGAAAGCACGGTCCAGGACTCGAGCAACCCGACGTTCGCCCTTCCGGACGGCTATCCGCAGGTCGGCAAGCCGGACTACGTCGTGTACGGCACGTTCTATCCTGTCTTCACCGCGACCGACACGACCGAGGGCTCGGGCGCGTATCAGATGGTCGTCGTCCAGAAGAACGACCCGCAGCACATCTCCGGCTACGTGGACCCGGATCCGCCTGCGTACGAGTTGCGGCGCAACGAGGGCGAGGACCTGACGACGCCCCTCGTCTACAGCCTGCCCGGCGTGTCATTCCCGCCGACCGGCTTCATGGTCCGCCGTTTCGAGTACTACGCCATCGACTCGGTGGGCAACCGTGAGAGGACCAACACGCTCACGATCCTCCAGCACGCTCCTGACCTGACCGCGCCGATCACGTTCTTCGACGCGAAGCCGGTCTACATCGGTCCTGCGACCATCCACCTCACCGGCATCGATGATGTCGAGGGGCAGGGGATGGGGGACACCTTCTACAGCCTCGACGGCGGCCCGTGGACGCGGTCGACGGCCAATCCGACGACCATCACCGTCGCCGCGCCGGAGTTCGGCTCCGAGCCCGCGACGCACACCTTGAGCTTCTACTCGCGCGACATCTCGCCGGCGCTGAACACGGAAGCCACCCAGACTGTCAGCTTCACGGTGTCGCCTCCGCTGGCCGACGACACCACGCCGCCCGAGACCGTTTCTGATGCGCTCGCGTCCTACATCGGTTCCGCGACCATCACGCTCACCCCGTCCGACGAGGGTGGTGTCGCCGACACACTGTGGATCCTGGACGGCGCTGCGCCCGTCTCGGGCGTGAAGATCCAGATCCCGGCGCCGTGGACCGGCTCTGACGACCACTCACTCGTCTTCTGGTCCAAGGACTACCGCGGCAACACCGAGGTTGCCCACGAGGTCACCTTCACGGTGTATCCCGAGAACGTCCCGCCGATCTCGTCCGCCCACAACCTCGACCTGTACGCCGGGCCGGCGATCTTCCAGGTCACCGCGACCGACAACGACGACGGCTCGGGTGTCGCCGAGACGTACTTCAAGATCGACGACGGTCCGTTCCAGATCGCTCCCGGCCTCACGGGTCTCACCTGGGTCACGGTCACGGGCGACGGTCTGCACACGGTCACGTACTACTCGGTCGACAACTCGGGCAACGCCGAGACGCCGAAGACCTGCACGTTCCGCATCGACACGACGCCGCCGACGACGACCGACGACAACGAGGGCAGCTACGTCGGACAGGCTTCGGTCTCGCTCGACGCGACCGACACCGGTTCCGGCGTCGCGGAGATCCAGTGGCGCAACGCTGCCGACGGCATCGTGCACACCGGCTCGCCCGTCCTGCTCGGCCCCGGCACGTGGGACGTCATGTACTGGGCGATCGACCGCGCCGGCAACATCGAGGAGCCGAACAGCATCCATGTCGCGGTGGCCGCGTCGCCTGACATCACCGCGCCGGATTCCTACGACGACATCGACACCTACTACAAGTATCCGGCTCCGGCTGCGCTGAAGCTGTACGCGTGGGATGTCCAGTCAGGCGTTTCGAACCTCTTCTACCGCATCGACACGTCGACGGTCGTCACCCTGGAGGGCAAGGAGAATCCTCCGGCCTCCTATGACATCTACTACTCGGTGGACGGTACTCACACCGTCGAGTACTGGTCCGTCGATGCGAGCGGGAATGTCGAAGCGCCGCACCACACGGCTACCTTCGTCCTCGACACCGCGTTCCCGAAGACGAAGTGCTCGGCACGGTCGGGTCAGACCTACTGGGCCACCCAGACCTTCAACCTGACGGCGACCGACGTCGGCACGGGCGTCAAGGCGACCTACTATGCGCTCGACGGTGGCGTGCCTGTTCGCGGCACCACGGTCTACGTGCCCGCACCGATGGACGGGTACTCCCGGCCGCACGTCATCCAGTACTGGTCCGTCGACGTCGCGGGCAACGTCGAGGCGGTCAACACCGTCGCCTTCACGAGCAAGCCCACCGACCTGACGCCGCCGACGACCTTCTCCAACGCGCAGAAGAACTACCACGGTCCGTCCATGATCCAGTTGAGCGCCTACGACAATGTCGGCGGATCGGGTGTGGCGCACACGTTCTACCGTGTCGACACCGGCACGATCATCGAGGGCACGATCCTCGAGGTCACGGGTTCGGGAACGCACACCCTCGAGTTCTGGTCCACCGACTACGCGGGCAACACTGAGACGCCGCACAAGACCGTCACGTACACGATCGACGGTCAGGCGCCGACGACCACGTCGGACATCAAGCCGTTCTACAACCAGTACGACGGCTCGGCGTTGATCCATCTGACTGCCACCGACCAGGGTGGCTCCGACGTGTTGGCGACCTACTACCGCGTCGACGGCGGCGCCGTCGCGACGGGTACCCCGCCGGTCACCACGATCACGGTCACCCCCGAAGGCCCTCACTCCATCGAGTACTGGTCCGTGGACAACGCGGGCAACGAAGAGATCCCGCACGTCACCCAGACGTTCAAGATCGACAAGACCTCGCCGGTATCGCACGCGGTGGCCGTTGCGCCCTCGTATGCGGGGACGGCGACGATCACCCTGCAGGCGAGCGACGAAGCGAACGGCTCGGGTCTCGCCTTCACCAAGTACCGCGTGGACGGTGGGACCGCCACCTCCGGCACGGTCATCACGATTCCGCAGCCCACGAGTGGACCGACGACGAGGACCATCACGTTCTGGTCGCAGGACAACGCGGGCAACATCGAACTCGTCCAGTCCGTGTCGTTCCGGCAGACGCCGGTCGCGAACATGACGTTCTCGGGCGCGACGCCTCCGGAGAACTCGACCATCACGATCCGCAACCCGCTCGTCGCGGTGACCGCATCCTCGGATACGACCATTGCCGGCGTCACCGCGATGCTGGATGGCGTGGCGGTTTCGCCGACGCTGGTCTATCAGGTGCTGGCGCCTTCGGGCAGCCCGAAGTCGTTCTTCTACACCGCAGGCGATCAGACGTTCGTCGTGCCGACAGGCGTGACGCAGCTCACCGTCGACCTGTGGGGCGCGCAGGGCGGCGACTTCGAGTACTCCGGTGGTTGGGGTGGCGGCGTGCATGCGGTCATCCCGGTCACGCCGGGGCAGGTCCTCACGATCAAAGTCGGTGGCGCTGACGGTGGTTGGCCGAACGGATCGGCCGGCGGCGGTTGCGGTGTCGGTGGCGGCGCCTCGACCTCGATCCTCCTGGGCGGTTCCGTGCTCGTTGAGGCCGGTGGTGGTGGCGGAGCCGACCACGCCGGCGGCGACGGCGGCGCGGGCGGCTGGCAGGGCAGCGGTGCCGGCGGGCTACAGTCCGGTGCCGAGTCCGATGACGGCGGCGCGGGTGGCGGCGGCGGTTGGAACGGGGGTGGCGCGGGTTCCCGACACAACTACGGCGGTGATGGTGGCTCCAGCTACATCGCTGTCGGAACGGGCGCGCTGTATCCGGGTGCGAACCCCGGCGACGGCATGGCCACGCTGTCCTGGGGCGGATCCTCCGGCGGCGAGAACAAGACTGTCGCCACCGCGAGCTTCCAGACCTCCGGTCTGTTGAACGGCGCGCACACGGTCGAGTTCATGTTCACGAACTCCGCGGGCGCGTCGAAGCCGAAGGCATGGACGTTCTACGTGAACGCGGCGCCCGATGTGACGCCTCCGACGACGACGTCAGACGCCCAGCAGTACTACACCAGCGGCGCGGTCATCTCGCTCAATGCGACCGATGGCGTCGGCAACACCGACGTGAAGAACACGTACTACCGTCTCGATGGGGGAGCGACGGTCACCGGCACGCCGCCGACGACCGTGATCCCGGTTGCTGCGGCGGGCCGTCACACGCTCGAGTTCTGGTCCGTCGACGGTGCCGGCAACGTCGAGACACACAAGACCAACGTCTTCTGGATCGACTGGGTCCCGCCGACGACGTACGCCGGCGCTCTCTCCGCCTACGCCGGAACGGCGACCGTCTACCTGTCTCCGGTCGACAACGCCGGTGGCTCCGGCGTGAAGTTCACCTACTACAAGCTGGACAGCGGGACCTGGCTCGCGCCGACGCTGGGCTCCAGCACCGTTGGCCAGTGGAGGTTCGACGAGGCCACCGGATCGGCGCTCGCTGACCTCAGCAGCAACGGCTATTCCGCGACCGCAGCGGCGGGTTCCTCCGGCACGCAGTCCTCGGTCGGACAGATGTGGACCAACGGCGCCAGCGGGCGGTTCGGCTCGTCACTGAACTTCGACGGAATCGACGACTACGTCAACATCGGCTCGAAGACCGCCATCAACAATCTCGGTCCGTCGTTCAGTGCGGCGGCCTGGGTCAAGACGAGCGTCAACAGCGGCACCCAGACGATCGTCGGACGGCAGAACGACTGGCGCCTCGAGAAGACCGGGAACGCCTACTACTTCGAGCACCGCAACTCGACGAACAACGTCGTCTACGCAGGGAAGGTCAACACGTCCACCGACTGGGTGTACGTCGTCGGCACGTTCGACGCGAACACCGGTCTGGCGCGCCTGTTCCTGAACGGCGAACTCGTGTCCGAGGTGCCCCAGAGCGGTACCACCCGCGTGAGCCAGACGGCGAATGAGATCGGCGCCAACAACGCGTGGCACGCCGGCAACGTCTACTACAACGACTTCTTCTGGAACGGCCAGATCGACGAGGTCGTCCTCTCGAACGTTGCGCGCACGCCCGAGGACGTCAAGGCGTACTACAACGCGACCGTGGCTTCGAACGTCCCGCCGCTGCAGCTCTCCGTCGCACCCCCGTCTTCCGGCGCGCCGGTCTCTCACACGGTCCAGTACTACTCGGTCGACTACGCGGGCAACGTCGAGACGGCCAAGAACGTCTCGTTCTCGGTCTCCATCCCGCCGGATGTGACGCCGCCGACGACATCCTCGAATGCCGTCGCGACCTACATCAAGCCGTCGACCATCACCCTCACCGCCGTCGACAACGTCGGTGGCTGGGGTGTGGCGAACACCTACTACAAGCTCGACAACAATGCGACCCAGACCGGCGTTGGCGTACCGACGAGCTCGGTCGTCGGCGATCACACGCTGAAGTTCTGGTCCGTGGACGCGGCCGGCAACGTTGAGAGCGCGAAGACGGCGACCTTCACTCTGATGGTCGACAACACGCCGCCCGTGACGACCTCGAATGCGCTTCCGTCGTACTCGCCCGGTCCGGCCGCGATCACGCTCAGCGCGACCGATGCCGGATGGGGTGTGGCGAACACCTACTACAAGCTCGACAACAATGCGACTCAGACCGGCACGGCCATCAACGTGCCCGCACCGATCGCCGGGTTCGCGAGCCACACGATCAAGTTCTGGTCCGACGACGTCGCCGGCAACATTGAGACACCGACCAGCCAGACGTTCGTGGTCTTCGCGGTCCCGTACCCGATGACCTTCTCCAACATCATCCCTGTCGAGGGATCGATCATCGCGAGCGCCGGGCCGTTCGTCTCGGCGACCGCCAAGGCAGACCAGAACATCACGGTGGCCACGGCGACCATCGACGGCATCCCGGTCACGCCCACGCTGAGTTGGGGGACCACGGGCACCGCCGGCACGAGCGGTTCTGCGACCGTGTATGGAACCATATACGGCGGGTATTGGGGACCTGACTACGACGACTACGAGTGGCAGGACTACGCCCAGGAGTCCTTCGCCACTTTCGACTTCTCGGGGTACGCGGGAGCCACGCTCAGCAACGGCACGCTGCTGTGGAACCGGAACTACTTCTGGACCGGCGGTGACTACTACGGCGCGCAGAAGTACGTCTACTCCGGGAACGGGACCACTCGGCTCGGAACTTGGTGGTCCGGCGATGACCCGACGTCGGTGGGAGTCGACAACGCCTATCTGACCTCACGGGCCGGCTCCAGCGCGACCTACTATTGGTGGTCGGATGCTGGCAGTTGCGACTACGGCGTCTACGGGCTCCAGGCCGAGATGAACACGCCGCGACTCGTGTTCAACTACACGCGTCCGGGCGCCCCCGCGATCGACTACACGAAGATGACCGCGTCTTTCAACGCGGTGGATCTCCCCAGCGGCAAGCACAGGGCGTCGATCACATACACCGTTGCCAGCGGCGCGCAGAACACCAAGACGTGGGACTTCTACGTCGATACTCTGCCTCCGACGACGAGCTCGGACGCGACCGCGTCCTACACCGGTACTGCGACGATCTCGCTGACGGCGACCGACAATCCCCGGCCCGGCGGCGTGGGCGTCAAGAACACCTACTACCGCGTTGACTCTGGTGCCCAGACCTCCGGGACGGTCGTGGTCGTGGCGCCGCCGGCTTCCGGCTACGCGAACCACACGATCTACTTCTGGTCGGTGGACGCGCTGGGCAACGTCGAGGCCACCAAGAGCGCGGGCTTCATCCAGAACGCGCTGCCCGACACGACGCCGCCGACGACCGTCTCCAGCGCCGTCAGCACATATGCGGCTCCGTCGTCGATCACACTGACGGCTACCGACAACCCCGGCGGTTGGGGAGTGGCCAACACCTACTACAAGCTGGACGCTGGCGCGGTCACGACCGGCACCGCGCCGGTCACGGTCGTGCCGACCGGCGGTGCGGGTTCGCACACGCTGCTCTTCTGGTCGGTCGACCGTGCAGGCAACAAGGAAGCCACGAAGACGGCCACCTATGCGGTGACGCCCGACGTGACGCCGCCGACCGTGACGTCCAACTACCAGTCCCAGTACACGGGGACCGCGACGATCACGATCACCGCTACCGACAACCTCGGCGGTTGGGGCATCCGAGACGTGTCGTACCGGCTCGACGGTGGCGCGACTCAGACGGTGCTGACGCCCTCGAGCACACTCGCGGTCAGCCCCCCGATCGTCGGCTCCGTGGCCCACTCGCTCACCTACTGGGCATCCGACTTCGCCGGCAACTACTCGGCCGCCCCCACCGTGGCGTTCACGGTGAACGCCCTGCCGGCGGCGATCACGTTCAGCCAGTTCACGCCGCCGAAGAGCGGTGCGACCCAGTCGGTCAACCCCACGGTCTCGGTCTACGGCTCCGCCACGACCACCATCACGGGAGTCACCGCGCTGCTCGATGGTGTCTCCCGCGTGCCAGACGTGGCCTATGCGCACACCGTCACCGGCAGTGCGGGCCACTGGGAATATCGCACCGCGACGGTCTCGGGCACGTTCGTGGGCAACGATCTGCTGGGCGACGGAGTCGTGCGCTGGGGGCCGGACTGGTTCGACGATGAGTCGGACCAGGCCTGGACGTGCTACGCGGACTTCAACCTCGCGCCATACGCGACCTACACCCTCTCGGGCGGCCAGCTCGCATGGTCCTTCGGTTCGACGGGGGACTGGGGATGCGACGACGGCCAGCAGAAGTGGATCCAGCAGGACAATGGCGTGCGATTGGCGCAGTGGGGTCTGCTGGACTATCCCAGCTCCGCCTCGGGTCTGGGTCTGGATCAGTATCTGAACGCGAAGAAGTCCGGCGTCGCCCGGCTCATCTGGGGCAGCGACTACGGCAACTACTACTCCGGTGCATGGGGCATCGAGTCCGAGATGTCGAACCCCAGGCTGACGTTCACCTATGCCGTGTGGGTCGCCGACACCCAGACGACCATCGATGACTACACGAAGGCGACAGCCTCCTACGCGACCAGCAACCTGTCGCAGGGCTGGCACGCGGCGTCGTTCACGTACACGGTCTTCAACGGTTCCCAGGCGACGACGTCTTGGCAGTTCTGCGTCGACAACATCCCGCCAACGACGTCCGACAACGCGACCTCCACCTACAACGGTCCGGTGAGTATCACGCTCACTCCGAATGACGGGCCCAACGGTTCCGGTGTCGCCGCCACGTACTACAAGGTCGATGGTGGAGCGCAGATGACCGGAACGGCGGTGTACCTCTCGTCGCTGGCCTACGGCAGCGCGAGCCACACCGTGCAGTACTGGTCGGTCGACTTCGCCGGCAACAAGGAGACCACCAAGACCGTCTCGTTCACGCAGAATGCGCTCACCGACACCACGCCCCCGACCTGGAGCGGTGGGGGCGGGGGGTACTACAACGGCGGATCCGTCTCGACGACGATCACCGGCTACGACAGCGGGTGGGGTCTCTGGTACTTCTCGTACCGGCTGGACGGCGGCACCGTCACGACCAACACCACCGGGGCGATCTCGCTCACCGGTCTCGCCGAGGGCTACCACACGGTCGAGTTCTGGTGGACCGACCGCGCGGGCAACCAGAGCACCCACGGGTGGTGGAACTTCTGGATCGACTGGCATGCGCCGGTCACTTCCACGAACGCGATCTCGCGGTACACGAGCGTGGCGAACATCTCGCTCACCGCAACCGACGGTCCCAACGGGTCCGGCGTGAAGGCTACCTACTACAAGCTGGACTCGGGGTCCTGGACCCAGGGCATCTCTGTGTCCATCCAGGGACCCGTAGCCGGAACCGCTCCGCACACGCTCTACTACTACTCCGTCGACAACTGCAACAACATCGAGGTCAGCAAGTCGACGACCTTCACCATCGACGCGAATCCGGCCGCGATGGTGTGGTCGAACATCCAGCCGCCGGAACTCTCGGTCCAGACGGTGCGCAACCCGGGCGTGTCCATCACGGGACAGGCACAGGCGAACATCACCGCGGTCACCGCGACGCTCGATGGCGTGGCGAAGACCCCGACCATCACGTATGCGACGTCCTCGACGGGTGGGTCGGCCAACTACACAGTCGCGGGGACTCTCGACTCGGGCTGGGGCAACGCCTGGGGCGCCGACTACGACGACTGGGACGAGTGGAACTGGTCGAACAACATGCACGCGACGTTCAACCTCGCCCCATACGCCGGTATGACGATCTCGAACCCGACGCTGTCGTGGGCTGTGGCGGGGAACGCCGACTGTGGTTGGAGCAATGGGCAGCAGCGCTGGGTCAGCGACGGGAGTGGCGTCACGGTCGGCGTATGGCCCATCACGTCGTACCCGACGTCCGTTGCGGCGAGCACGACGTATCTCCAGTCCATGCTCGGGTCGACCGCGCACTACTACTGGTACTCGGACGAGGGCGACTGGGAGAGCGGCATCTATGGCTATGAATACGGGGTCAGCGCTCCGAGCCTGACGTTCAGCGCTTCGGGGATGACGTTCGACTACACCAAGGCGACCGCGAGCTTCTCGACCGCCGGTCTCACTGACGGCCTCCATACCGTGGTCATGACCTACACCGTGGCCGGTGGCGCTCAGGCCACCAAGACGTGGACGTTCACCGTCAACGGTCCCGACAACGTGCCGCCGGTGACGACGCCGATCTACTCGCCGTCGAACGTCGGCACTGCGACAGTCCAGCTCATCGCTTCTGACGGCGGTGGCTCGGGCGTGACCGCGACCTACTACAGGCTCGACAGTGGCGCCACCATCGCGGGCACACCGCCGACGACGACGATCACTATCGCTCCGCCGGTCAGGAACCCCGCCGTCAACCACACGATCCAGTTCTGGTCGGTCGACGCCCTCGGCAACACGGAGTCGGCCAAGACCATCAGCTTCACAGTCGCGCCCACGCCGGACACGGTGGCGCCGACGACGATGTGCAGCGTGGTGCCCACCTACACGGGTTCCGCCAGCATGACTCTGTCCGCGTCGGACAACCCCGGCGGCTGGGGCGTCGCATCGACGAACTACCAGATCGATGGCGGCACTCAGACCGCGTGGACCGGCGTGCCGATCTCAGTGGCCGGACCCACCTATGGCTCCGCAGTCCACACGATCAAGTTCTGGTCCGTCGACTGGGCCTCGAACACCGAGGTCGCAAAGACCGCGACGTTCACCATCAACGCGGTTGCAGACAACACGGCGCCGGTCACGACCAGCAACGCCCAGACGATCTACAAGGATCCGTCCACCATCACGCTCACGGTGACGGATGTCGGCGGTTGGGGTGTGGCCGCAGGCAGCACGTACTACCGCATCAACGGTGGCGCGACCACGTCCTACGTGACGCCGATCGCGACGGGCTCGCAGGGCTCCTACACCCTTGAGTACTGGTCGGTCGACCGTGCGGGCAACAGGGAAACCACCAAGACCGCGAACTACGTCGTCGACCAGACGAAGCCGGTCACCACGAGCAACGCGCTCACGTACTACGTGGCGAGCGCCTCGATCCAGCTCGCCGCTACAGACATCCACCCCGGCGCTTCCGGTGTTCAGTACACCTACTACCGTATTGACAACGGAACAGCTGTGTCGGGGACCAACATCACGGTCGCGGGTCCGGTCTCCGGCGCGCCCGTTGTCCACCGCATCGACTTCTGGTCGCAGGACTACGCGGGCAACATCGAGGTCTCGAAGTCGGCGACCTTCACGGTCACTGCTCCGGCCGACCTGTATCCGCCGACCACCACGTCGAACGCCGTCCCGTTCTACGCGGTTCCGAGCAGTATCGCGCTCACCGCGATCGACAATGTCGGCGGCTGGGGAGTGGCGCACACGTACTACAAGCTCGACGGTGGCGCCACGCTCGAGTACACGCTCACCGGTACAAGCGTCGTCAACAACGGATCGGCTTCCTTCGCCTACACCGGAGGAGCGCAGACCTTTGTCGTGCCGAGCGGCGTCACCACGCTTGCGATCACCATCAACGGTGCGGGCGGTGGCGGTGGCGGCGCCGCGTGGGATGCTGACTGGTACGACGGGAGCGGCGGCGGCACCGGCGGACAGTCATCGGTGACGTACAGCTCAGTGCTGTATGCGGCCTACGGCGGCGGTGGCGGGGAGGGCGGACGGTGCGAGGACCGCGATGGCTACGATGGTAGCTCGGGCGGCACCAGTTCCAACGTCGGCTGGACCTCGCTCGTCGGTGGAGGCGCCGGCGGCGGCGGTGGCGAGCAGGACGGCGACTACTGGGGTGGCTCGGGCGGTTCCGGCGGAAGGATCGTCGGCGTCCTTGCGGTCACGCCTGGCTCGACTCTGAGCATCAACGTCGGTGCCGGTGGGTACGGTGGCGACGGTGGTGGCAGCGGCGCCAACGGTTCTGTCAGCATCGCCTACACGATCACCACGACCATTCCTGGCGGCACGATCGGTACCGGCGGGGCTGGCGGCCACACCCTGCAGTTCTGGTCCGTGGACAACGCGGGCAATGTTGAGACGACGAAGAGCGTCAGCTATGTCGTCGACATGACGCCGCCGGTCACAACGAGCACCGTCGTCCCGTCCTACACGGGCACGGCGACGATCTCGCTGACCGCCACGGACGGCGTGAACGGCTCGGGCGTGAAGGCGACCTACTACAAGGTCGATGCCGGATCGCAGACGACGGGTACGGTCATCGTCGTTTCGCCGCCGGCGTTCCAGTCGGTCGTGCACACGATCTACTACTGGTCCGTCGACAACATGGGCAACAGCGAGGCGCAAAAGACGGCGACGTTCACGGTGAACGCAGTGCCTGACAACGCCGGCCCGACCTCGTGGAGCAACGCGGTAGCCACCTACGCTCGGCCCACGACGATCACCATCAGCGCCACGGACAACGTCGGCGGGTGGGGCGTGTCGACCATCTACTACAAGAAGGACGGCGCAGCCGCCGTCGCCGGCTACAGCACGGGCGTGGGCGGCGTGATGCTCGCGACGTGCACCGTCAACACGGGCGGTGTGGGTTCGCACTCGCTCGAGTTCTGGGCCGCCGATCTTGCGGGCAACGTTGAGGCACATCACGTCGTTTCCTACAACGTGTCCGCGGACACCACACCTCCGGTCACCATCTCGAACATCATCCCTCTGTACTGGGACTCCGCCTCCATCTCGCTCACCGCGACGGACAACGGCGGATGGGGCGTCGACAAGACCTACTACCGCCTCGACGGTGGCACGACCTCTGTCGGTACCACGCTGTCGGTCCAGGGTCTGATCGCGGGCTCCGCGATCCACACGCTCGAGTTCTGGTCGACGGACCTGGCGGGCAATACGGAGTCGGCCCATGCGGCGACGTTCACCATCGCGGCGACTCCGGCCAACATCACCTTCAGCGGCATGCTGCCGGCTGAGGGCTCGACGATCACGACCGCGTCCACGACGATCCGCGTGCGTGGTGACTCGACGGACACCTACAACATCACAGCCGCATCCATGACCCTCGACGGTCAGGCGAAGACGCCGACCGTTGCCATCGCGAGCAAGGCCGCCACGGTCACGCTGAGCGCCACGGGCCTCACCAGCGGCCTGCACACCGTGGCGGTCACGATGACGAACGCGAGCGGCCGCCAGGCGACGAAGACGTGGAACTTCACGGTCGCGATCCAGACCGACTTCACCCCGCCGACGACGACGTCGAACGCCAAGGACTCGTACATCGGCAACGCGGTCGTCTCGCTCACGGCGACGGACAACGTCGGCGGCACGGGCGTGAAGAACACCTACTACAAGGTGGACACCGGGTCGGTCACGACTGGCACGGTCATCACGGTGCTGTGCCCGACCTCCGGCGCGCCGGTCTCGCACACGATCTACTTCTGGTCCGTGGACAACGCGGGCAACGTGGAGACGACGAGAAGCGCGACGTTCCTGGTCGCTCCGCAGGACGTGACGCCTCCGAAGTCGACTTCCGACGCGCAGCCGTACTACAACGCGCCGTCGACGATCCAGCTGTCCGCGACGGACAACACCTACGGCTCGGGTGTCGCGCACATCTACTACCGACTCGACGGGGCCGGCACGATCGACGGCACGCTGCTCGGCACGGGCGGCGTCGGCAGCCACGTCCTCGAGTTCTGGGCCGTGGACGCCTACGGCAACTCCGAGACGCCTCACAACATCGTCAGCTACAAGGTCGACTCCACCGCACCCATCACCACGTCGGATGCCAAGACCAACTACGTGGGCACCGCCTACATCACGCTGACCGGTACCGACGAGGTCGGCGGGTCGGGCATCAAGGGCACCTACTACATCATCGATGAGGCGATCGGTCGCACGCAGGGCACCACCGCGACGATCCCGCCGCCCACGTCCGGTTCCAAGCAGCACACGCTGTTCTTCTGGTCGGTCGACAACGCCGGCAACATCGAGACGACGAAGAGCGTGTCGTTCACCGTCGCGGCGCCACCGGATGAGACGCCGCCGGTGACCTCGTCCGACGCCAAGGCGAGCTACGCGGTGCCGGGCCTGATCACCCTCACGGCGGTCGACTACCCGGCCAACGGTTGGGGCGTTGCGACCACGTACTGGAAGCTCGACGGCGGTATCCAGACCGAGGGCACCACGGCCAAGACCGGCGGCGTCGGCTCGCACACGCTCGAGTTCTGGTCGGTCGACAAGGCGACCAACGTCGAGACCCCGCACAAGTCGGCCAGCTACACGGTCGTTGCGGCCGACACGCAGTCGCCGGTCACGTCGTGCACCGTCCTGCCGTCCTACACGGGCACGGCGACGATCTCGATGACGGCTACCGACAACTGCGGTGTCCTGCCTGTGACCTACTACAAGCTCGACGGTGGCGCGCTGACCACGGGCACGGCCCTCACGGTCGCTCCGCCGTTGTCGGGTACGGAGAGCCACACGCTCTACTACCGTTCGGTTGACATCAACGGCAACTCCGAGACGACCAAGACCGCATCCTTCACGGTCACCGCGCAGCAGGCCTACATGACCTTCTCCGGTGTGTCGCCCGTGGAGAACGGCACGGTCTCGGCGCGCAACCCGCTGATCACGGTCACGGCCACGAGCCCGCTCAACAACATCGGCCTTGTGGTGTTCCAGGTGGACAACGTCACGAAGACCGCCAGCGTCGCGCTGAACGGTCGTGTCGCCACAGCGACGCTGCAGGCGGTTGGCCTGCTCGACGGTCCGCACACGGTGACGGTCACGTTCGTGGACACTGCGGGCGCATCGTCGGTCAAGACCTGGTCGTTCACGGTCGCCGGTGCCGCTGACCTCACCGCTCCGAGCACCACCTCGGATCGCCAGCCCTACTACGCGGGCACCGCGGTGATCCACCTGTTCGCCGCAGACGACCCTGCGGGCATGGGCGTGAGCGGCACGTGGTACAAGCTCGACGGTGGTTCGACCCTGAGCGGCACGCCCCCGACGTCGACCATCACGGTCACCGCCGCGGGTCAGCACACGCTCGAGTTCTGGTCGACCGACTCGGCCGGCAACATCGAGCTGCCGCACAAGTCCGTGTCCTTCATCATCGACCTGCTCCCGCCGACGACCACGGCCATCACCGAGGACGCGTACGTCGGCACGGCGGCATTCACGCTGACGCCGACGGACAACACGGGTGGCTCGGGTGTCAAGACCACCTACTACGTTGTCGACTCCGGAGCGCCGGCAACCGGGACAGCAGTCTCCGTGGCTCCGCCTGCGAATGGATCGCAGTGGCACACCGTGTACTTCTGGTCGGTCGACAACGCGGGCAATACCGAGACGAGCAAGTCCGTCACGTTCAACGTGTGGGCGCCGACCGACATGGTCGCTCCGACCACCACCTCTGACGCGCTGACGGACTACCCGGTGCCGGGCGTCATCCGCCTGACCGCGACCGACAATGCCGGTGGCTGGGGCGTCGCGCAGACCTTCTACCGCATCGACGGTGGCGCTCAGACTACCGGTACGATCGTCGGTACCGGCGGCGCTGGCTCGCACACCCTCGAGTTCTGGTCGGTGGACCTCGCGAACAACGTCGAGACGCCGCACAAGACGGTGACGTATACGGTCATCACCAGCGACACGCAGGCGCCGGACACCAGCTCGAACGCGGCCGCGAACTACACGGGCCCGGCGGTCATCAACCTCTCTGCCTCTGACGGCACCGGCTCCGGCGTGGCTGACACGTACTACCGTCTCGACGGTGGCGCGCAGACTGAAGGCACGCTGGTGGGTGTCTCGGGCTCCGGCAGCCACACGCTCGAGTTCTGGTCGGTCGACTGGGCGGGCAACGTCGAGACGCCGCACAAGTCCGTCACGTTCACGATCACCATGCCGGACAGCACGCCGCCGACCACAGGGAGCAACGCGCAGCAGTCCTACATCGGCACCGCGACCATCACGCTCGCTCCGACGGACACGGGCGGTGCAGGCGTTCGTACCACGTTCTACCGTCTGGACGGTGGTCCCGCGCAGGAGGGCCTCGTCATCGTGGTCGGCCCGCCGATCGTCGGCACCGTGTCGCACACGATCGAGTTCTGGTCGGTCGACAACAACGGGAACGCCGAAGGCAGCAAGTTCGTCACGTTCAACGTGTCGCCGATCCCGGACACCGTGGCTCCGGTCACCGCGAGCAACGGCACCAACGGATACAACTACACGGACTCCGCGACGATCCTGCTGACCGCGACCGACACGGGCGGCTCGGGCCTCAAGGCGACCTACTACCGCATCGACAACGGCGCCGACACCACGGGCACGACGGTCGTGGTACCGGGTCCGCTCTCGGGCTCGGCCCCGCACACGCTCTACTACTGGTCGGTCGACAACCAGAACAACCGCGAGACAACGAAGACGCTCACATTCACGATCACGAAGAGCGTCGCTTGGACGACCGGCACGCTGTGCTTCTACTGGAGTCCGTCGGGCTGGGGCGAGGCCAACCTGGCCGTGTACAACTCGAAGGGCGCTCTCGTCAACAGCACCTATGTGGAGGGCTACGGCGAGGACCTGGTCTGGGACGTCACGGTTCCCGCCGGCGACTCCTACTACATGGAGTGCAGCTACTGGTACGACAACGACTCCGGTGACTCCGGGTCGAACGGCCAGTGGACGTCCACCATCCAGAACAACGACTACTATCGCTGGGACTACTAGCACCACCGGATCGAAGTCGGACGGAGGGCCCGCCTCGCATGAGGCGGGCCCTTTCATTCACTTCCGCTTGCGGCGCGTGCAGGGTAAGATGTGACATTCCGGAGCAGGGCGCAGAAGAGCCTCGCCCGATACGTATCCCCGAAGGAGGTCTGATCCCGTGGAGCACACGGTGCCGCACGACATGCCGGTCGACAGCCTGCTCGGCCAGAGCCAGGTCAAGATCGACGACACGACACTGCGCGACGGCGAGCAGACCGCCGGCGTCGTCTTCGCCAACAAGGAGAAGATCCGCATCGCGAAGCTTCTCGACGAGGTCGGTGTCGACCAGATCGAAGCCGGCATCCCGGCCATGGGCGGCGACGAGCGCGACGTCATCGAGGAGATGGCGCATCTCGGGCTGAACGCCTCGGTGCTCGGCTGGACCCGCGCCAACGTCGGCGACATCCGCACGACCATCGAGACGGGCGTCGACGCGATCGCGATCTCGCTCGCCACCTCGGACATCCATATCGAGACGAAGCTCCAGAAGGACCGCCCGTGGGTCCTCAGGACGATCCAAGAGTCCGTCGCGTTCGCGAAGAGCACGAATCCCGACCTCTATGTCTCCGTGAATGCCGAGGACGCCTCCCGCACGGAACTCGGTTTCCTCGTCGAATATGCGCTCGCGGCCAAGGCCGAGGGTGCGGACCGCCTGCGCTTCTGTGACACGATCGGCCTCATGGAGCCGTTCCGCACGTACCAGGTCATCAAGACCCTGCGTGAGCAGACGGGCCTCGACATCGAGATGCACACGCACAACGACTTCGGCATGGCCGTGGCCAATGCCATCGCGGGCGTGCACGCAGGCGCCACGTGGGTCAACGTGACGGTCGGCGGTCTCGGGGAGCGTGCCGGCAACGCCGCGCTCGAGGAAGTCGTCATGGCGCTCAAGTACGTCGAGGGCTTCGAGCAGATCCGCTTCGACACCAAGAGATTCCGCGAGCTCGGCGAGTACGTCGCCAAGGCAGCCGGACGTACGATCCCGGTCTGGAAGTCGATCATCGGGACGAACATGTTCGCCCACGAGAGCGGCATTCACGCCGACGGCGTCATCAAGAACCCGAAGACCTACGAGGTCTTCGCGCCGGAAGAGGTGGGCTTGTCCCGCCAGATCGTCATCGGCAAGCACTCGGGCAGCAAGGCTATCCTGCTCAAGTTCGACGAGTACGGGATCTCGCTGACCTCCGAGCAGGCCGCGGAGTTGCTCCCGCTCGTGCGCACGATGTCGATCGAGCTGAAGCGCTCCCTGTACGACAAGGAACTCATCTACATCTACAAGGACTACCTGAAGGCGGCGGGCGCCTCCGGCAAGTAGGAGACCCGCGGCCGGGCAGGCCGCGCACGTTTCTTGGAATCCGAGCATGCGGGCCCGCCGTCGCACCACGAGAAGGCGGGCTCGCCATTTCGCCGGGGCGGAAGCGACCGGTGCATGGTTCGACAGACGAGAGGATGTGGGTCCGATAGCAGGCAAGACGATCGCCGAGAAGATCTTCTCGGCACACTCAGGGACCGACGCGTACGCCGGCGACATCGTCGTCGCGGACGTCGACTTCGTGATGGGCCAGGACGGCACGTCGCCGCTCGCGATCAAGGCGCTCGAGCGCATGGGCGTGGATCACGTCTTCGATCCGAAGAAGGTCGCGGTCGTGATGGACCACTCCTCGCCGTCACCCATCGAGGGTGTGAGCGCTCTGCACACGATCATGCGCGACTTCGGCAAGCGGACCGGCGCAAAGGTCTATGACATCGGCTGCGGCGTCTGCCACCAGCTCATCCCCGAGAACGGCCACGTCGTGCCGGGCGACCTCATGGTCGGCTGTGACAGCCACACGTGCACCTACGGCGCGCTCAATGTCTTCTCGACGGGCGTGGGCAGCACCGACGGCGCCGCGGCCATGGCCGCTGGCAAGCTGTGGTTCAAGGTACCCGAGACGGTGAAGGTCACCTACAACGGCGAGCTGCAGCCCGGCGTGTTCTCGAAGGACCTCATCCTGTACCTGGCCGGCCAGATCGGCGCGGACGGCGCCACGTATCAGGCGCTCGAGTTCCACGGACCGGTCATCGAGGCCCTTTCCGTCGACGCGCGGATGACCATCTCGAACATGGCCATCGAGGTCGGTGCGAAGGCCGGCCTCATGGAGGCCGACGCGAAGACGATGGCCTGGTACGAAGGACGCGGTGAGCGTACCCCCGCTCCCGTGGCTCCCGATGCCGACGCCACCTACGTGCGCGAGCTCACCTTCGACACGAACAAGATCGGTCCGCAGGTCGCCAAGCCGCACAGCGTGGACAACGTCTCGCCGATCGAAGAGGTCGCGGGAACGCCGATCCAGCAGGGCTTCATCGGCACCTGCACCAACGGGCGCCTTGAGGATCTCGGGATTGCCGCGCGCATCCTCAAAGGCCGCAAGATCCACCAGGATGTCCGTTTCATCGTCGCTCCTGCGAGCCGGCAGATCCTCCTCGATGCGATCGAGGCGGGCTACATCCAGACGCTGGTCGAAGCCGGCGCCGCACTCGTCACGCCCGGCTGCGGCCCCTGCGTCGGTACGCACAACGGGGTACCCTCGGACGGGGAGAACGTCATCTCCACCGCGAACCGCAACTTCAAGGGACGCATGGGCAACAGCAACGCGTTCGTCTATCTCGGCAGCCCGGCGACCGTGGCCGCCAGCGTGATCACCGGGGTCATCACCGACCCGCGTCCGTATCTGGAAGGCGGTGCGCTGTGACGATCGACGCTCGCGCCATCAAGTTCGGCGACGACATCAACACCGACTACATCATCTCCGGCAAGTACAAGTTCAAGAGCGCGGACATGGAGGCCATGGCCGTTCACGCCATGGAGGACGTGGACCCGCACTACTACGAGAAGGCCAAGCCGGAAGGTGCGTTCCTCGTCGCCGGCAGCAACTTCGGCATGGGCTCGAGCCGGGAGCAGGCGCCCCTCGTGCTCATCCACTCCAATACGAAGGCGGTACTCGCGAAGAGCTTTGCGCGCATCTTCTACCGTAATGCCATCAACACCGGTCTGCCGGTGGTCGAGTGCGACACCGGCCTCATCGACGACGGTGACGAACTGTCTCTCGACCTCGAAGCCGGCGTGCTCAAGAACGTGACGAAGGGGATCGACATCCCGTTCCCGCCGCTGCCACCCGTGATGGCGCAGCTGCTGGCTGACGGCGGGCTCGTCGAGCACTTCAAGAAGCACGGCGGGTTCGCGCTCGACTAGGGCGCGGAGGACCACCACGAACCTGTCAGCTCTCAAGGAGCGTGCTCGGGCTCTCAAACGCGAGACGCTGGCGTTGTATCTCGCGGCGAGACGTCCACGCACGCCTCGGCGCGCGCGGGTCCTCTGCGTCTCGTGGGTCGTTCGGATCGCGCGCGGCTAGTTGGGAGTCGAGATGTCTGGTACGACGCACGTCGAGCTGCGCACGGAGCGCCTGATACTCCGTCGGTGGCGTCCCGAAGACCGCGAGCCCTTCGCGGCCCTCAACGCCGATCCCGAGGTCATGCACTTCTTCATGAGCACGCTCTCGCGGGAAGAGAGCGATGCGATCGTCGATCGCATCGAGGCGCACTTCGCGGAGCACGGCTTCTGCTTCTGGGCGCTCGAAGTCCCGGGTGTCACGCCTTTCGCGGGCTTCGTCGGCATGTCGATCCCGCGCTTCGAGGCGCACTTCACGCCCTGCGTCGAGATCGGGTGGCGCCTCGCGCGCGAGTACTGGGGACGCGGCTACGCCACCGAGGGTGCCGCGGAGTGCCTGCGCTACGCCTTCGAAGAGCTGAGGCTGCCTGAGGTCGTCTCGTACGCCGTCGTGGCCAATGAGCGCTCGCGTGCGGTCATGGAGCGCCTCGGGATGGCTCATGATCCAGCCGATGACTTCGACCATCCCGGGCTGCCCGACGGGCATCCGCTGCGGCGTCACGCGCTCTACCGCATCAAGTGCGAGGAGTACGCGCGACGAGGGTGACTCCGACGATCGTCGGGACGCTGTTCCCGAGCGTCGTCATCGTGACGCACCGGGGCGAGCTACGCTCCGTTTCGGGATCGGCTGTCCCTCCGCGCGGGTAGAATCATGCACAGCCGCCGTCTGCGCGAGGATTGCGCGGCTGCGGACGAACCGGCGCTGGACGACCGGCATGCCACAGGGAGTGGGGGACGATGGCCGCCAAGAGTACGCAGGCTCAGGTGTTCGCCGCAGACACACCGGCCATCCAGTCGGCGGTGGCCGGGGCCCTGGGATCCATGAGCGTGAAGGACGTCGTTTGGCTGCCGAACGGGCTGCAGGTGAGCTGCAAGACGAGTGCCGGCATGCAGTCCTGGGGTGAGAAGGTCACGGTATCCATCACGCCCGCGGGTGAGGTGCGCGTCTGGTCGGAGTGCGCCATGCCGACGCAACTGGTCGATTGGGGCAAGAACGGTCAGAACTGCAGCCAGATCCTGAGCCTGGTCGCTTCGCAGCTGTACGCGGCATCGGTGCCCGTGACGCGGCCGTCCGCGCCCGTTGCGATCCCGTCGACGACGCCTGCAGCCGCGTCGGGCTGGTATGCGGATCCGGCCGGCCGTCATGAACAGCGCTACTGGGACGGCTCGAAGTGGACTGAGCACGTCGCCGACGCGGGGGTCACGGGCGCCGACCCCGTGTAGAGGCGAGCGGTTGGTCGTGCTGAAGGCATGCGGCCGCAGGTCTGACGCCCTGCCTCGGCGCGCGGCGCTCGCCCGTGTTCGCTACCATCTGTCCCATGACGTCGGGACACACCCACATGAGAGAGTTGCTCGCGGCGAACAACGTCGTCCTCGGTCCGATGGCGGGGATCACGGAAGCGCCGTTCCGCGGGATCTGCAAGCGGTGGGGTGCGGGCCTCACATACACCGAGATGGTCAGTGCCAGGGGGCTGCACTACAACCCGGATGCACCTGCGTCGCGTGAGCTCCTCACGCTCGACCCTGCCGAGATCCCGTGCGCGGTCCAGCTCTTCGGCTCTGAGCCCGACTACATGGCCGAAGCCGCCCGGCTCGTCATCAGCCGCCTTGGTGCCGACGTTGCGGCGATCGACATCAACATGGGCTGCCCGGTCACGAAAGTGGTGGCTCGCGGCGAAGGAAGCGCGCTCATGCGAACACCGGAGCTCGCGGCGGAGATTGTCGGGGCCGTGGTCGGGGCCATCGACATCCCCGTGACGGTCAAATTCCGCAAGGGGTGGGACTCGGAGAGCGCCAATGCCGTCGACTTCGCGCAGCGCATGGAGGATGCGGGAGCATCGGCGGTGTGCGTCCACGGGCGCACCCGGGGACAGTACTACGCCGGACGGGCCGACTGGGACGTGCTCGCCGAGGTCAAGCGGGCGGTCACGGTCCCAGTGATCGGCAGCGGTGACGTGCACACGGCGCGCGACGCGCGGGACATGCTCGCAGCGACCGGGGTCGACGCCGTCATGATCGCCCGCGGCGCGCAGGGCTGCCCGTGGATCTTCCATCAGGCGCGGACGCTCATCGACACCGGCGTCGAAGCTCCGGCTCCGGCGCCCGTGGAGCGCATCGACATCGCGTTGGAGCACGCTGCCGCGCTGGTGGCGCTGGTCGGCGAACGCGGCTACACGCGCATGCGGAAGCACGTTGCGTGGTACGTCCACGGGCTGCCCATGGCGACCAGGATCCGCGAGCGCGTGTTCGCGGTCGGCAGCTATCAGGAATTGGTGGCTCTTCTGCTCGAGTACCGAGCCTTCCTCCAGTCGCAGGCTGCATCCTTCGATCCGTGGCTCGAGCGGCCTGCTATGTACGGGGAATGAACCTCCCGCAGGTCCGGGAGGATGTCAGGCGAGTGGTACGCAGGCGTTGAAGAACGTTGGCGCGATCAGGTAGCGCAGGGGAGCGATGGCAGGCGGGCGCAGGGCTGGGTCGCGCGCTGTGTCTGCTTCGACACGAGAGGTCACCGATGCCCGGATTCAGCGACGACGAAGCGCTGCGCTATCTGCGTCAGATCACGGTCCGTGAGATCGGCGCCGTGGGGCAGGAGCGCCTGCTCGCATCGTCGGCTCTCGTGGTCGGAGCCGGAGGGCTCGGCTCGCCGGCGCTGCTCTATCTCGCGGCAGCGGGCGTCGGCCGGATCGGGATCGTCGATTCGGACATGCTCGACCTCACGAACCTTCAGAGGCAGATCGCGCACCGCACTGCCGATCTTGGGCGCAACAAGGCCATCTCCGCTGCAGACACCGCCCGGGGGCTCAACCCGACGGTCACGATCGAGCCCTTCGCGGTGCGCATCGAGGCCGCGAACGCCCTCGATCTCATCGGCGGCTACGACGTCGTGCTCGACTGCACTGACAACTTCGCCGCTCGGTACGTAGTCAACGATGCGGCGGTGATCGCCGGCCGGCCGCTGGTCACCGCTTCCGTGATGCGCTTCCAAGGCCAGATGAGGACGGTGCTGCCGCGCGTGGGCCCCTGTCTTCGCTGCCTGATACCGGACCCGCCCGCTCCCGGTCAGATCCCGACCTGCGCGCAGACCGGGATCATAGGGCCGCTGGCGGGTGCCATGGGCGCCTTGCAGGCAGTCGAGGCCATCAAGGTCCTGCTCGGGCTGGACGGAACGCTCGTCGGGCGCATGTTCGCCCTCGATGCGCTCTCATTCGAACCGCAACTGCTTGAGATCGAGCGCGATCCGGCCTGTCCGGTGTGCGGCGACGCGCCCACCATCTTGCAGCCGGTCGATATCGGTGACACCTGCGAGGGCGAGCGCTAGCTGCTCGTGGCGGTCGCGAGCGCTGCGCTGCCGGTCCTGGCACTCCCGTCCCGATGTCCGTTCGCGCGGTCTCGTCCCCTCGCGTTCGGCATGCGTTCGAACTCCGTTCGAAGCCGATGAGAAAGCTCTGGGTGAGCATGCAGAGCAGACGTGTCCCTGCCCTGCGTGCGGGAAGTGGGCTGTGCCCCGGGGGATCGGGGCCGAGTTCGAGGAAGGTGCTCAACATGCTCGCAGCGAAGGCAGGCGGACGGTTCAAGCCGCGGGTGCCGACGCTTCTCGTGGTGCTGTGCTGCGCGGTGCTGGTCTTCATGACGTTGCCGTTGGCCGCGCTCGGCTACCACGATCCGGGCGGCGGCGGGCCGATCGTACGCGAGTATCTCGCGTACACGGAGTGGCCGACACTCCATCCCGACCGAGTCGATGAGATCGAGGCTCGGGCTGCGTATCGTGCATTCAGCGTGGCTGCTCTGCACCCGGACCGGGTCGATGAGGTGAATGCCCGGAGGTCGTACCTGGCCTACACCGAGCAGCCGACACTCCACCCCGACCGCGTGGATGAGGCCAAGGCCCGCGCGGCGGCTGGGCCCACGCTCCATCCGGATCGCATCGATGAGATCGAGGCTCGGCAGTAGCGGCGCTGACGCGCGCGGTGACTGAGTCTTCTCGGGTCGCCGCAGCGATGCCCGTGTCGCCGTAAGGCCCCGGGACGGTCAAGACCCGGGGCCTCGCCGTATCCAGCCCCTCCTCCGATGGTGCCGCCCAGCGCCCGGAGACGACGGAACGGCACGTGCCTCGCTTGTACGCGAGGCATGAGACGCTTCCCGATCATCGCTGCGCTCGCTGCACTCGTGCTTGCGCTCGCAGTGCTGCCGGTCTTCGCGAGGCCTGCCGTCGTTTCCGCGGCGAAGGTCCCGCCTGTTGCGCTCGCGGTTCCACGGCCCGTGGCTGCACGCTTCCCGAGCCTCGATCCCGAGGCGGATACGGCGCACGCGCTGCTGCGCGAACTCGCGGCCACGTACCGTCTTCTCGACGGCGTCACCATCCGGATCGGCGCGACTCCGCGTGGCGAGCAGGCGGTCGCCTACTACGCGCAGAGCGAGATCGTGGTGAGCCCGGACCACGCCGCGAGTCTGCGCAAGATCGTCCGCCACGAGATCTGGCACATCATCGACTGGCGCGACAACGGGCGCATCGATTGGGGCGAGAGCCTTCCGCCCGCGAATGCAGCCGACTACCTGAAGTAGCCTCGCTCGCGCTCGAAGCGCACGTGCTCGCGCGTGTCGCTGTGCGCGCCACCACGGCGCGACCCCCCGTCGTCCGGTCGTTGCTGTCCTTGTGGAGCGCGCGGCGCGCGAGTGCTCTACACTTGTCGGCGCCCGCATGACCTTCGATCGGCAAGAGACCTCGACGCAAGGAGCGCACGAAGATGGCCAAGCACACCGTGACCCTCATCCCCGGCGACGGCATAGGTCCGGAGATCACGAGCGCCATGCGACGCGTTGTCGAAGCTGCGGGCGTCGACATCGAGTGGGAGATCGCTGAGGCCGGCGCCGGCGTCATGGACACGTACGGCACACCGCTGCCCGAAGGCGTTCTGGAGTCGATCCGCCGCAACAAGGTCGCGATCAAGGGCCCGATCACCACGCCGATCGGGACGGGCTTCCGTTCCGTCAACGTGGCTATTCGCAAAGAGCTCGACCTCTACGCGTGCCTGCGGCCGGCGTTCTCGATCCCGGGCAACGGCTCGCGCTACGACGACATCGACCTCGTGATCGTCCGCGAGAACACTGAGGACCTCTACGCAGGCATCGAGTTCGCGGAGGGCACGGGCGACGCCGCCGACCTCATCGCCTTCGCCGCGTCGCGCGGCGCGGGTGTCATCCGGCCCGACTCCGGCATCTCGCTCAAGCCGATCTCGATCTCGGGCACGCAGCGCATCGTGCGCTACGCCTTCGACTACGCCATCGCCAACGGTCGCAAGAAGGTCACGGCCGTCCACAAGGCCAACATCCTGAAGATGAGCGACGGCCTGTTCCTCAGGGTCGCGCGTGAAGTCGCCGCGGAGTACGCCCACACGGGCATCGAGTTCGAGGACTACATCGTCGACGCCACATGCATGCAGCTCGTGCTGCACCCCGAGTGGTGGGACGTCCTCGTGCTCCCGAACCTGTACGGTGACATCATCTCCGACCTCGCAGCCGGTCTGATCGGCGGGCTTGGTATCGCGCCGGGCGCCAACATCGGCGCGGAGTGCGCGGTCTTCGAGCCGACACACGGTTCCGCGCCGAAGTACGCCGGCAGGGACGTCGCCAACCCGACCGCCGAGATCCTCTCGGCCACGCTCATGCTGCGGCACCTCGGCGAAACCGAGGCTGCGGATCGCATCCTGGGCGCGGTGCGCGCGGTCATCGGGGCAGGGGAGAAGGTCACCTACGACATCAAGCGCTCGGTGACGGGGAGCACGTCTGGTTCCGTCGGAACCCAGGCGTACGCCGACGCGCTCATCGAGGCGCTCTAGCGTCCTAGTCCCGGAGGGCCACCATCTCGGCGGTGTCAGTGAGGCCTGTCGGGTGCGATGCCTGGCTCGTGGGCACCGGCCCCTCGCCGAAGGCGCTCAGCGTCTGCCTCTCCGACTCCTCGAGGAGCGTTGCCTCCTCGGGCAGCGTGATGGACTCCACGCGGTCGCGCCCGCGTGACTTCGCGCGGTACATCGCGATGTCGGCTGCCCGGATCATGTCGCTGACCGAGGCCGGCGCCTGAGAGAACGTGACGGCGCCGATCGAGGCGCGCACGTCCGGTCCGTACACCTTGGTGAGATCGGTCAGAATGCGGCGGACATGCTCGAGCGCGTAGAGCGCCGGCGCCGCGGATGTCTCGGGTAGCAGGAGGATGAACTCGTCGCCGCCGAGGCGCGCCACGCTGTCCACCCGGCGGAGGCGTCCTCTGAGCGCCTGGCCGACAGCGCGGAGCAGGCGATCTCCCCCGGCGTGGCCGAGCGTGTCGTTCACAGCCTTGAAATGGTCGAGATCGAGACAGGCGATGGTGAACGGGCGCCCGTAGCGGTGCGCGCGCTCGAGCTCCATGGCGGCGGCCTCGTGGAAGGCGCGCGCGTTCGCCACACCTGTGAGTTGGTCGGTCCGCGCGAGGTCGCTCTCGCGGTCGAGGGAGGAATGCAGCCGGATCAGCACCTCACCCACGACAGTGGAGAGTGCGATGATCATGAGCGCGTTCCAGACGATGACCGCCGCATCGGGCGCCCCGTTGAGCGCCGTCACATCCGCGACGAGCTGCGCGACTCCGGCGAAGAACGCGCAGGTCCGGCCCCAGAGTTCGCCGTGGTACCAGGCGACCGCGGCGACGGGGATGACGTAGAGCGGTGTCAGGGAGAGTTGCGTTCCGCTCAGCCTGTCGAGCCATGCGAGCACCACGATCGTCGCGCACGCGAGAGCGATCATCGCCGGTTTGTTCCGGGTCAGGGGCCCGGACTCGTTGTCGGCCAGGAATCCGCGCTTCCGCGCGAGAGGGTTCCTCGGGATCATCGCTATCCGTTCTGCCGGTTGGGGTCGCGATGCGCTGTGCTGCGTACTCGTGTCGGTGGAAGTCCCGCAGCGCGACACGAGTGTACGGGACGGTCCCGGATATGGCGAGAGCTTCCCTGCTTGTGCCGCTGACCTGCGCTCGGCTACAATACCCGGACAATCGAACATGGCATCAGGCGTTGACGGGGAGTAGTAGAGGCCAATCCCGTGTTGCAGAGAGCCGGGGACGGTGGGAGCCCGGCACGGGACGCTTCGAATCTGGCCCCTGAGCCATCCGGAAGAACGGACCTGCCTCAAAGACCGCGGATGACCTCCGCCAAGGCAGTGACAAGTACACCGGGTCGGTCTGGCGACCGTTAGTTCGCCGCACGAGTGGGCGTACGCGCCCCGTCTTCCGCACACGCGGCAGACGGGTGACGCGAACGTCAAACGGGGTGGTACCGCGGGAGGCTTCTCTCGTCCCTGGCCGGGGACGGAGTCTGTCCTATCCGCGGTTCTTTCGTTTCGGGCGGAGAACCTCCCGGTCGAAGTGCCCCGTCCCACAGCTCTCGAACCAACACCTCGTGCGGTGGCGATGCATCCGCCATTCCCTGACGCCTGCACGGCGAAAGGTGAGGCATGGATCTGCGAAGCGATCGCATGAAGAAGGGGCCCGCACGGGCTCCGCATCGAAGCCTGCTGAAGGCCGACGGCCTCACGGACGAGGAGATCTCCCGTCCTCTCATCGCGGTCGTGAACTCCGCGAACGAGGTCATCCCCGGGCACCTCAACCTGCGCAACGTGGCCGATGCGGTCAAGGCTGGCATCCGCATGGCCGGTGGCACGCCGCTCGAGTTCTCCACGATCGGCATCTGCGACGGCATCGCCATGAACCATGCCGGCATGCGCTACTCGCTCGCGAGCCGCGAGGTCATCGCCGACTCCGTCGAACTCACCGTGCAGGCGCACGCATTCGACGCCATGGTCCTCATCCCGAACTGCGACAAGGTGATCCCCGGCATGCTCATGGCCGCGGCGCGCCTCGACATCCCCGCGATCGTCGTCTCCGGCGGGCCGATGCTCGCTGGAAGGTTCGGCGGCAAGGATGTCGACCTCGACACGGTGTTCACCGCCGTGGGCAAGCATGCCGCCGGCACGATGTCCGACGAGGAGCTCTGCGAACTCGAGACGGCCGCCTGCCCCACATGCGGCAGCTGCGCCGGACTCTTCACCGCGAACTCCATGAACTGTCTCACCGAGGCGATCGGCATGGGATTGCCCGGCAACGGCACCATCCCGGCGGTCTTCTCCGAACGTCTGCGCCTCGCCAAGCACGCCGGCATGAAAATCATGGACCTGCTCGAGCGTGGCATCACCGCCCGGCAGATCATGACTCCCGCGGCGATCCGCAACGCAATGACGCTCGACATGGCCTTCGGCGGTTCGTCGAACACGGTCCTGCACCTCACAGCGATCGCTCACGAGGCGGACGCGGACATCACCCTGGACGACTGGGCGGCCGTGAGCGCACGCACGCCGAACCTCGTGAGGATCTCGCCCGCGAGCGACGCCCACATGCAGGATCTCTACGCATCCGGAGGCATCCCCGCGATCATGGCCGAACTCGCGAAGAAGGACCTGCTCGACCTCGACGTCATGACCGCCACCGGCACCCCGATGCGTGACACCGTTGCGCGCGGCGCCGCGGTCCCCGGCGGGATCATCCGGCCGATCGACGATCCCTACATGCGAGAGGGCGGGCTGCGCGTCATGCGCGGCAACCTGGCGCCCGACGGCGCGGTCGTGAAGCAGTCGGCGGTGCCGGCCGAGATGCGTCAGCACACGGGTCCGGCGCGGGTCTTCGAGAGCGAGGAGGACGCCACCGAGGCGATCCTCGGTGGCCGCATCATCGCGGGCGACGTCGTCGTCATCCGCTACGAGGGTCCCAAGGGCGGACCGGGCATGCGCGAGATGCTCACGCCGACGAGCGCGATCTCGGGCATGGGCCTCGGCACCAGCTGCGCCCTCATCACCGACGGACGCTTCTCGGGTGCCACCAAGGGCCCCGCCATCGGCCACGTTTCTCCCGAGGCGGCCTCGGGCGGTCCCATCGGCCTCGTGCGCGAAGGCGACACGATCGCCATCGACATCGACGCGGGCACCCTCGCATTGGAGGTCGGCGACGCGGAACTCGCGGCGCGTGCCGCCGGATGGTCCGCGCCGACGCCGAAGGTCACCTCGGGCTACCTGACCCGCTACGCCGCGCTCGTGACCAGCGCCGACAAGGGGGCGGTGCTCGCATGACGAGGCCTGCCCTGCACAGCAACGAGAACGTGCACGCTTCTGTGCACACGACGAGGGACCACACGGAGGTGACGGCATGAAGATGAATGGCGGACAGGCGCTCGTGAAGGCGCTCGAGGACGCGGGCGTCGAGGTGGTGTTCGGGTACCCGGGCGGTGTCGCGCTGCCCATCTTCGACGCGCTCTACGACGCCGCGGACCTGCGCACGATCCTCCCGAGGCACGAGCAGGCAGCAGTGCACATGGCTGACGGCTACGCTCGCGCGACCGGCAAGCCGGCGGCAGTGGTCGTCACCAGCGGACCGGGCGCGACGAACACGGTCACAGGCATCGCCAACGCCTACATGGACTCGATCCCCATGGTGGTGTTCACGGCCCAGGTCGCGACGCCGGTCATCGGAACCGACGCGTTCCAGGAATCCGACATCACCGGGATCACGCTCCCCATCACCAAGCACAACTACCTCGTCAAGCACGCCTCCGAACTCGTCGAGGTGATCGCGGAGGCGTTCCACATCGCCACCACCGGTCGCCCCGGCCCGGTCCTCGTCGACGTGCCGGCCGACGTGAGCAAGGCGGAGGTCACCTACCACTGGCCGACCGCCGTGAACTTGCCCGGCTACAAGCCGACGATCCGCGGTCACGCGAAGCAGATCAAGCAGGCGTCGGACATGATCGCGAAGGCGCGGCGTCCGCTGTTGTATGCGGGCGGCGGCGTGCTCGCCTCGGGGGCCTGGAAGGAGCTCAAGGAGCTCGCCGAGCTCATGCAGATCCCGGTCGCGACGACGCTCATGGGCAAGGGCGCGTTTTCCGAGGACCATCACCTGTTCCTGGGGATGCCCGGCATGCACGGACCCAAGTACGTGAACTACGCGCTCACCGAGACCGATCTCCTCATCGCCGTCGGTGTGCGGTTCGACGACCGCGTGACCGGCAAGCTCTCCGCCTTCGCGACCAAGGCGAAGGTCATCCACATGGACATCGACCCGGCTGAGATCGGCAAGAACAAGCCGGTCGATGTGCCGATCGTAGGCGACGCGAAGGGCGTGCTCGCATCCATCGTCGGCGAGCTGCGCAAGGCCGGTGCGGAACCGCGCACTGATGCTTGGATGCGCGTCGTCGACGATTGGCGCAGCCGCTTCCCGCTCCACTACCCGAAGGACTCGGCTGAACTCATGCCGCAGCTCGTCGTCGAGCGCGTGCGCGAGCTCACGAAGGGCCGCCCGACGGTCATCGCGACCGAGGTGGGTCAGAACCAGATGTTCGCATGCCAGTACTCCTGTATCCGCGAGCCCCGTACCTGGGTGTCCTCGGGTGGCTTGGGCACGATGGGCTTCGGCCTGCCGGCCGCCATCGGCGCGCAGGTCGGCCGGCCCGACCACATCGTGATCGACATCGCGGGTGACGGCTCGATCCAGATGAACTCGCAGGAGATGGCGACGGCGGCGATCGAGAAGCTGCCGGTCAAGGTGGTCATCCTGAACAACGGCTACCTCGGCATGGTGCGGCAGTGGCAGGAGCTCTTCTACGACCACCGCTACGCATCCTCCACGCTCCCGCAGGACTGCCCCGACTTCGTGAAGCTCGCCGAAGCCTACGGCTGGCTCGGGGTCAGGGTGACCTCGCCCGATGGACTCGATGCGGCGCTCACGGCGATCTTCGACCACGAAGGTCCGGCGCTCGTGGACTGCCGGGTCTGCCGCGAGGAGAACGTGTTCCCGATGGTCGCTCCGGGCGGTTCGATCGACGAGATGCTCGGCGGCCTGCCGGGCGGACCGGTGTCCGACATGCTCGACGACGGAGCGGTGACGGAGGTGTGGGAGTAGATGACGCAGCACACGCTGTCCGTGCTCGTTGAGAACAAGCCGGGCGTGCTCACGCGCGTGACGTCGCTGTTCGCGCGACGCGGATTCAACATCGACTCGCTCGCGGTGGGCGTGACCGAGGATCCGACGCTCTCGCGCATCACGATCGTCGTGGGCGGGGAGGACACCCCGATCGAGCAGGTCACGAAGCAGCTCCACAAGCTCATCAACGTGATCAAGATCCAGGACCTCGGCGAATCCGACATGGTCGACCGCGAGCTCGTGCTCTACAAGATCAACGCGCCCGCGGAGCGCCGCCACGAGATCATCGAGATCGCCAACGTCTTCCGTACCAAGATCGTGGACGTCGGCAAGAACACGCTCACCATCGAGGCCACCGGAGCGAGCGACAAGCTCGACGCGATGGAGGACCTGCTGCGTGCCTACGGCATCAAGGAGTTGGCGCGCACCGGGAAGATCGCGCTGTCGAGGGGGATGAGAGAGGGAACCTGACGTACGAGCGCGCGATGCGCGCTGCACGACCGGACGAACGAACCTCGGCGAGATGCCGGAACCTGACCGATGGACGAAAGGAAGCGACGAGCAACATGGCACACGTCTACTACGAGAGTGACTGCGATCTCGACCTGCTGAAGTCCCGCAAGATCGCCGTGATCGGCTACGGCAGCCAGGGCCACGCCCACGCGCTCAACCTGCACGACTCGGGCTGCGACGTCCGCGTCGGCCTGCGCGCCGGCTCGAAGAGCTGGGACAAGGTCAAGGCCGACGGGCTTCGCGTCATGACCCCGCGCGAGGCGGCGCAGGAAGCCGACGTCGTGATGATGCTCGTTCCCGACGAGCTCGCCGCGCACATCTACTATTCCGAGATCCACGAGGCCATGAGCGCCGGCAAGGCGCTCGCGTGGGCCCACGGTTTCAACATCCATTTCAACCAGGTCGTCCCGCCGGCGGACGTCGACGTGATCATGATCGCCCCGAAGGGTCCCGGCCACATGGTGCGTCGCGTGTTCGTCGACGGCTCGGGCGTGCCGAACGTCATCGCGGTGTACCAGGACGCGACCGGCAAGGCGAAGGACCTCGCGCTGGCGTGGGCCGCAGGCATCGGCGGTGCGCGTGCCGGCGTGATCGAGACCACATTCGAAGAGGAGACCGAGACCGACCTCTTCGGCGAGCAGGTCGTCCTCTGCGGCGGCGTCACGCACCTCGTGGAGGCCGCGTTCGAGACGCTGGTGGAGGCCGGCTATCAGCCCGAGATCGCGTACTTCGAGTGCTTCCACGAGCTCAAGCTCATCGTCGACCTCATGTACGAGGGCGGCATGGCCAAGATGCGCGACTCCATCAGCAACACTGCCGAGTACGGCGACTACGTCACCGGCCCGAAGATCATCACGGACGAGACGCGCGAGGCGATGGCCAAGGCGCTCTGGAACATCCAGTCGGGCCAGTTCGCCCGCGACTGGATCCTCGAGAACAAGGCGGGGCAGCCGCACTTCAAGGCCATGCGCCGCATCCACGCGGACAGCTACATCGAGGAAGTCGGTGGGGAGCTGCGCGGGATGTTCAGCTGGCTGCGGAAAGACGCCTGACGCGGCGCAAGCCCGAGTCGGGCCGGCGGGATCGAGCGGACTCGCTCCGCTGCCCATTCCGCCGCTCGGGACGTCGCTCCACCGTGTGTGCCGGTACGCGAATCGTTCGTGACGAGGATGAGAGACGATGCAGAAGAAGTACCTGATGACGCCCGGCCCGACGCCGGTCCCCGCCGAGGTCCTGCTCGCCCAGGCCCGGCCGATGATCCACCATCGCACGCCTGACTTCTCGGCCACGCTGATGGAGGTGGTGGACGGCCTGAAGTACGTCTTCCAGACCGCCAACGACGTGCTGCTGCTCGCGTGCTCCGGCACGGGCGCCATGGAGTCGGCGTTCGCGAACTGCTTCTGCGCAGGTGACACGGTCATCGTGGCGCGCAACGGCAAGTTCGGTGACCGCATGGTCAAGATTGCGAAGACGTACGGCCTGACCGTCGTCGACATCCGCTACGAGTGGACCGAGACGGTGAAGGTCGCCGACATCGAGCAGGCGCTCGCCGACAACCCGGATGCGCGCGGCGTCGTCGTCGTGCAGTCGGAGACCTCTAGCGGTGTCCTCAACGACGTCGAGGCCATCGGTAAGGTCGTGGCCGGCTACGAGGACTGCGTCTTCATCGTCGACTCGATCACCGGCATCGGCGCGGTGCCCTGCATGACCGACGCATGGAACCTCGACGTGGTCATGACAGGCTCCCAGAAGGGCCTCATGCTCCCGCCGGGCCTCGCCGCCCTCTCGGTCTCGCCGAAGGCATGGAAGGCCTACGAGCGCAGCACCCTGCCGAAGTTCTACTTCGATTGGGGCCCCTACAAGAAGAACATCGACAAGCAGACGACGCCGTTCACGCCCCCGGTCTCGCTCATCATCGGCCTCGCTGAGGCGATCAAGATGATGCGCGAGGAGACCATCGAAGGCATCATCTCGCGGCACAGCAGGCTTGCTGAGGCCACCCGTCGCGGGTGCGAGGCGCTCGGCATGAAGCTCTTCGCACCGGCCGACGGTCGCGGCAGCGCCGTGACGCCGGTCTGGGTACCCGAGGGGATCGACGGCAAGCAGATCGTGAAGATCATGAAGAACAAGTACGGCGTCACGATCGCCGGCGGCCAGGACGAGTACGAGGGCCGCATCTTCCGCGTCGGTCACTTGGGCTACTTCGGCGAGTTCGACATCATCACTACGCTCGCGGCGCTCGAGATGACGCTCGCCGAGCTCGGCTACGACTTCGAGCGCGGCGCCGGCATCAAGGCCGCCGAAGCCGTCTTCATGGGCGAGTAGGGGAGACGACGATGAAGATCCTTGTTGCTGACAAGATCGCCGATTCCGGCATCGACAAGCTGCGCGAGTCCTACGAGGTCGACGTCAAGACGGGCCTGTCCGAGGCCGAACTCGTCGAGATCATCGGCGCGTACGACGGCATGATCGTTCGCTCGGCGACGCGCGCGACGCGGCCTGTCATCGAGGCCGCGGACAATCTGAAGATCATCGGTCGCGCGGGCGTCGGTATCGACAACGTGGATGTCACCGCCGCCACCGAACGCGGCATCATCGTGTGCAACGCGCCGACGAGCAACATCGTCTCGGCGGCCGAGCACACGTGGGCGCTGCTGATGGCGCAGGCGCGCATGATCTGCCAGGCCAATGCGAGCCTCAAGGCCGGCAAGTGGGAGCGCAGCAAGTTCACCGGCGCCGAGTTCTACGAGAAGACGCTCGCGATCATCGGCCTCGGCCGCATCGGGACGCTCATCGCGGAGCGCGCCCGCAGCTTCCAGATGCGCATCATCGGTTTCGATCCCTACATCTCCGAGGAGCGCGCGGCCGCGCTCGGCGTCGAGCTGTACGCGAGCATCGACGAACTGCTGCCGCAGGCCGACTTCATCACGGTGCACCTGCCGAAGACGAAGGAGACCATCGGCATGTTCGGCGCCGAGCAGTTCGCGAAGATGAAGACCGGCGTCCGCCTGGTCAACACGGCGCGCGGTGGCATCTACCAGACCGACGCGCTCGTGGACGCGCTCAAGAGCGGCAAGGTCGCGAGCGCGGCGATCGACGTGTTCGAGGTCGAGCCGACCACCGAGTCGCCGCTCTTCGCTTTCGACAACGTCATCGTCACGCCGCACCTCGGCGCCTCCACCGAGGAAGCTCAGGACCGTGCCGGCGAGCAGATCGCGGACCTCGTCGCCGCGGGACTTCGCGGCGAGATGGTCACGACGGCCGTGAACATCGCACCGGTTCCGCCGGACGTGATGGACAGAGTCGGCCCGTACCTCACGCTCGCCGAACAGCAGGGCGCGATGGTCGCGCAGCTCGCCCCCGGCGGCGTCGATGAGATCGAGATGGTCATGGTCGGCGGCCTGGCGGACACGGACACGCGCATCCTGCGCACGGCCGTGCTCAAGGGCATGCTCTCGATCGCGACCGACGAGCCCGTCAACTACGTGAACGCCGGATACTTCGCCGAACAGCGCGGGATCAAGGTCGTCGAGTCCAAGCGCACCGAAACGCACGACTACGTCTCGATGATCATCGTGAAGGCGCACTCGGGCGAGGAGTCGGTCGACATCGCAGCCGCGCTGATCGGCAAGAAGAACGAGCCGCGCCTCGTGTCGCTCTATGGCTACGACCTCGACATGATGCCCGACCGCTACATGGCGTTCTTCCGCTATCCGGACCGCCCCGGCATGATCGGCAAGGTTGGAACGATCCTCGGCGACGCCGGCGTCAACATCGGTTCGATGCAGGTCGGTCGTCACGAGGCCGGCGGCACCGCGCTGATGGGCATCACGGTCGACACGCCGCTGGGTGCCACGTTGCTCGCCAAGATCAAGGAATCGGCCGACATGCAGGATGCCTGGAGCGTCGAGCTCTAGTGACGAACACGCTCTCCATAGTCGCGAGCCTTTGCGCTCGGCTGCCGCTGCGACTTACCGGGCCGGTGGGGCTTCGCCGTGCGTGGCGACCCATCGGCACAAGGTCGGTCCGGCGTGGACACGAACGAGGAGAGTGAGAAGAGATGGCTTTGGATATCGTCCGCATATTCGACACCACCCTGCGCGACGGCGAGCAGTCGCCGGGCGCGAGCATGAACACGTCAGAGAAGGTCGAGATCGCGCGGCAACTCGTGCGCCTCGGCGTCGACATCATCGAGGCGGGCTTCCCGATCTCGAGCCCCGGCGACTTCGAATCGGTGCAGCGAATCGGCGCCGAGGTGGGGGATGCCGCGGTCGTGTGCGCGCTGTCGCGCGCGGTGGCCGCTGACATCGAGGAGGCCGCCAAGGCTCTGTCCACGGCGGCCCGCCCGCGGATCCACACCGGCATCGGCGTGAGCCCGTCGCACCTGCGCGACAAGCTGCGCATCTCCGAGGACACCGCGCTCGAGCGCGCCATCGCGGCGGTCAAGCTCGCCCGCACCTTCGTCGAGGACGTCGAGTTCTACGCGGAGGACGCGGGGCGTGCCGAACCGGCGTTCCTGTATCGCATGGTCGAGGCCGCCGTGAAGGCGGGAGCCACCGTTGTGAACATCCCGGACACCACCGGCTACACGTATCCGGAGGAGTTCGGCGCGCTCATCGCGGGCCTCGCGAACAACGTCGACGGTATCGAGAACGTCACCATCTCGGTGCACTGCCACAACGACCTCGGCATGGCGACCGCGAACGCGCTCGCGGGCGTGAAAGCGGGCGCCCGGCAGGTCGAGTGCACGATCAACGGGATCGGCGAGCGCGCGGGCAACACGAGCCTCGAGGAGGTCGTCATGGCCCTTCGCCAGCGCGGCGACCTCATCGGCGCCGACACGCGCGTGAACACGAAGGAGATCACGCGCACGTCGCGTTTGGTGAGCAAGATCACCGGCATCCCGGTCCAGCCGAACAAGGCGATCGTGGGCGCGAACGCGTTCGCGCACTCCAGCGGCATCCACCAGGACGGCGTGCTCAAGGAACGCAGTACCTACGAGATCATCGACCCGGCGGACGTCGGCGTCGGCGGCAGCTCGATCGTGCTCACCGCTCGCAGCGGCCGTCACGCGCTCAAGCACCGCTTGGGCGAGCTCGGGATCACGCTCGCCGACGCCGAATTCGACTCCGTGTATCAGGCGTTCCTGGGCCTGGCGGACAAGAAGAAGGAGGTCTTCGACGAGGACCTCGAGGCGCTCGTGTCCGACACGGGGCGCACCTCCGAGGAGGTCTACCACCTCGAACAGGTGCACGTGAGCTGCGGCGATCCCGGTATCCCCACAGCGACGGTGGAGCTCACCGGACCGAACGGCGAGCAGTTCATCGACGCCAGTCACGGCGACGGCCCGGTCGACGCGGTCTGCAACGCGATCAACCGGATCGTGAAGGTCCCGGTGGAGATGAACGAGTTCACCGTCCAGTCCGTGACGAAGGGCCTCGACGCCATGGGCGAGGTCGCGTTCCGCCTCAGGAGTGAGGACGGTCGCGTCTTCACCGGCCGCGGTGCCCATCCCGATATCATCGTCGCGAGCGCGAAGGCGTACCTGAATGCTCTGAACCGCCTTCTCGTGAGCGTGAAGCCCCGGATCGCAGAGGAGTTGTAGCGAAGTGCCCCGTCCCATGACCATCACGGAGAAGATCCTCGCCGCGCACGCCGGCCTGACCGAGGTCGAGCCGGGCCAGCTCATCGAGTGCAACCTCGACCTGGTGCTTGCCAACGACGTGACGGCTCCCATCGCCATCCGCGAGTTCGCGAAGACCGGCGCAGCGCACGTCTTCGACTCCGGCAAGATCGCTCTCGTGCCCGACCACTACACGCCGAACAAGGACATCAAGTCGGCCGAGCAGGCCAAGATCGTGCGTGACTTCGCGCACGAACAGAAGATCTCGCACTACTACGAGGTCGGCTGTATGGGCGTCGAGCACGCGCTGCTGCCCGAGCAGGGCGTCGTGGGCCCCGGTGACGTGATCATCGGCGCCGACTCGCACACCTGTACCTACGGGGCGCTCGGCGCGTTCGCGACCGGTGTCGGCTCCACCGATGCCGCTGCGGGCATGGCGACGGGAACTGCATGGTTCAAGGTGCCGAAGTCGCTCAAGTTCGAGGTCACCGGACATCTGCAGCCCTGGGTGAGCGGCAAGGACATCATCCTGCACATCATCGGGATGATCGGCGTCGACGGCGCGCTCTATCAGGCGATGGAGTTCACCGGCGACACGATCGAGCGCCTCGGTATGGACGACCGCTTCACCATCTGCAACATGGCCATCGAGGCGGGCGGCAAGAGCGGCATCATCGCGTTCGACGACACGACTCGCGCCTACGTCGAGGGTCGCGCGGAGCGCCCCTGGACCGTCTACCAGTCCGACCCCGATGCCGCGTACGAGAAGGTCTACCGCATCGAGGCCGCGCTCATCGAGCCGACGGTCGCGTTCCCGCACCTGCCGAGCAATACCCGCCCGGTGAGCGAGGCGCGCCACGTGACGGTCGACCAGGTCGTCATCGGCTCCTGCACCAACGGCCGCATCGAGGACCTCCGCATCGCCGCCGGCATCCTGAAGGGCCGCAAGGTCGACCCGCGCGTCCGGCTCATTGTCATCCCCGCGACCCAGGAGATCTGGAAGCAGGCCATGCACGAGGGGCTGTTCGACATCTTCGTGGACGCGGGCGGGGCGGTTTCCACTCCGACGTGCGGGCCGTGCCTTGGCGGGCACATGGGCATTCTCGCCGCCGGCGAGCGCGCGCTCGCGACCACGAACCGCAACTTCGTCGGACGGATGGGCGACCCGACCTCGGAGGTCTACCTCGCGTCGCCGGCCGTGGCGGCCGCGACCGCGGTGGCCGGCCACATCGCACTTCCCGACGACCTGGACTAGCCGGCCCGCACCCTCGGCCGAAAAGGAGCCGCACACCATGCGCTTTGAAGGAACCGTGCACCGCTACGGACGTGACGTCGACACCGACGTCATCATCCCCGCACGCTATCTCAACACCTCCGATCCCGCGGAGCTTGCGAAGCACTGCATGGAGGACCTCGATGCAGGCTTCGTCGCCAAGGTGAAGCCGGGCGACATCATCGTCGCCGACGAGAACTTCGGGTGCGGCTCGAGCCGCGAGCATGCGCCGATCTCGATCAAGGCGTCGGGCGTCTCGGTGGTCATCGCCAGCAGCTTCGCGCGCATCTTCTACCGCAACGCGATCAACACGGGGCTGCCGATCATGGAGTCGCCGGAGGCAGTGGCCGCCATCCGCGACGGGGACCGCGTGGCGGTCGACGCCGACACCGGCGCTATCACGGACCTCACCACGGGTCGTACGTTCACCGCGCAGCCGTTCCCGCCGTTCATCCGCAGCATCATCGAGAAGGGCGGACTCATCGAGTCCGTGAAGGAGCGGGTGGGAAAGTGACGACACGTTCTGTCCGCATCTGCCTACTCCCGGGCGACGGCATCGGCCCCGAGATCACTGCAGAGGCCGTCAAGGTCCTGCTCACGATCGGTCAGCGGGAAGGCGTCGTGTTCGACTTCCACGAGGCGCTCCTCGGGGGCATCGCCATCGACGAGACAGGTACGCCGCTGCCCGACGAGACGCTCGCCGAGGCCCACGCGGCTGACGCGGTGCTGCTCGCGGCGATCGGCGGCCCGAAGTGGGACACCACGGACCCGGACAAGCCGCGTCCCGAGCAGGGACTGCTCGGCATCCGCAAGGCGCTCGGGCTCTACGCGAACCTGCGCCCCGTGCGCATATTCCCGGCGCTGGCCGGCGCGAGCTCGCTCAAGGCCGAGGCACTCGAGGGCGTCGACATGCTGATCGTCCGTGAGCTCACGGGAGGCCTGTACTTCGGCGCCCGCGCTCGCGAGAACGACGTGCCGGGCGCGAAGACGGGCGGCGGCTCCGGGCGTCGCGCGTACGACACGATGGAGTACCGCGAGTTCGAGATCGAGCGGATCGCGCGCGTGGCGTTCGACGCTGCCCGCGGCCGTCGCTGCCGACTCCACTCCGTGGACAAGGCGAACGTGCTCGAGAGCTCCCGCCTGTGGCGCGAGGTGGTGCACGAGGTGGCGGTCGACTACCCGGACATCGAGCTCATCGATCAGCTCGTCGACAACTCCGCGATGCAGCTCGTGCGCTGGCCGGCGCAGTTCGACGTGATGGTCACCGAGAACATGTTCGGCGACATCCTGTCGGACGAGGCGTCGATGCTCACCGGGTCGCTCGGCATGCTCGCGAGCGCGTCGCTCGGGGACGGCACGGCGCTCTACGAGCCGAGCCACGGATCGGCGCCGGACATCGCCGGGCAGGGCATCGCGAACCCGCTCGCGATGCTGCTGTCGGTCGAGCTGATGCTGCGCCACTCGCTCAATATGGACGGCGCGGCCGACTCGCTCGCGGCGGCCATCGAGCAGGTTCTCGCGGACGGGTTCCGCACGCGGGACATCGCCGACGATTCGACCGCGCCGGAGTTGATCGTGGGCACGGCCGAGATGGGCGACCTGGTGGTCGCACGCATGTAGGAAGACGGTAGAGACGCGTGCGCGCGAGCGCGCATGGGGACCGCTCCAAGGAAGGGGTCGACGCACATGGCAGCGCTGCCGAAGGTGGACAAGATCTGGATGGACGGCAAGCTCGTGGACTGGGACGACGCGAAAGTCCACGTCCTCACGCACGCGCTGCACTACGGCTCGGGCGTCTTCGAAGGCATCCGCTGCTACGCGACCGATGATGGCCCGGCCGTCTTCCGCCTCACGGAGCACATGGAGCGCCTCCACCGCTCCGCGAAGATGATGCGCATGGAGATCCCGTACTCCGTCGAGGAACTCGTGGACGCCACCAAGGCACTCATCGCCGCGAACAAGCTCCCGGCGTGCTACATCCGGCCGCTCGTGTACCGCGGCTACGGCGTCATGGGTCTCGACCCGATGCCCGCGCCGGTCGAGACGATGATCGCGGTGTGGCCGTGGGACACGTACCTCGGCGAGGAGGCGCTGACCGACGGCATCGCAGCCGGCATCTCGTCGTGGCGCCAGCGCGGCAACAACGCGGTGCCGCCGCAGATCAAGGCCACGGGCAGCTACATGAACTCGTCGTTCGCGCGTATGGAGGCGAACGACCACGGCTACGCCGAGGCGATCATGCTGAACGAGGCCGGCTACGTGTGCGAAGGTACGGGCGAGAACATCTTCGTCGTGCGCGACGAGGTCATCATGACTCCGCCGGTCTCCGACGGCATCCTCGAGGGCATCACTCGTGACACTGTGATCGCGCTCGCGCAGGACCTCGACTTCGACATCATCGAGGTGTCCCTCACGCGGGCGGACCTCTACACCGCTGACGAGGTCTTCTTCACCGGCTCCGCCGCGGAGGTCGTGCCGGTGCATTCGGTCGACCATCGCGAGATCGGCAAGCCCGGTCCGATCACGCTCGCGCTCCAGAAGGCGTACTTCGACGTCGTGCGCGGCAAGGACCCGGAGTACGACTACTGGCTCGAGCGCGTGTAGCGTTCGAGCGGTTTGGCGGCATCAGGGGCGCGGGCCTTCAGGGCTCCGCGCCCCTTCGCGTCGCCTCTCAGCAGCAGGCCAACTCCTCGTCCATCTTGCGGAGTACCTCCTCGATCACCGCGGCGTCGATGTCCGACTCGCAGAAACCCATCGAGACCGTGAGCGTGTCGCGATACGTGCTGATCGTAGGCACCAGGCTGGCACCGAACGCGGCGGGACCGCTGAGTCGCGCGGATACGGGGACCATGCCGCCGAAGCGCAGCCGGTCGGCGTCCAGGACCCCGATGTTGGTGAAGACCGGGGACGTCTTGCCCGACTTCGCCGACGCGGAGCCGATCGCGCCCATCATGAGCCGCATCGGCGCGTAGCCGAGCTTGACCAGCCCCGTTGCCTGCATGAGGCTCTTCGCTCCCCACATCGCCGCGCGCCACGCATCGAGCTGCTCCGCGATCCGGGCCAGCGTGGCGTCGAAGGGTTCCCCCTCGACGCGCGCCACGCCCAGCCACAACGAGATCGCCAGGTTGGAGACAGGGAGGTCCCCGCAGTCCGTCAGGTACCTCCGGTGGTCGACCGTGAACGGCAGGGACATCGGGCGACCCGCCGGGGGCGGGAAGTTCCGGCAGACGGCGCGGAAGAACCCCGTGAGCGTCATCGCGTTGATGGAGGCGCTCCGCGCGGCGGCGTACGCCTTGATCTCCCGGAAGCGGTCGGGTCCGATCTGGAGGTCGCGGAGTGTGCGGCCCGCCCCGGTGGCCGCCTTGCTCGGGATGTCCCAGTTCGGCATGGTCATCTTCGGTGTCTTGCCGGCTGCCACCTTCTGCTGGGCGCTCAGAGCGTCCCACACGTCGCTCGCGGAGGGGCGGGGGAGAGTATGCGGCCTCGGCGTGAACGTGGGGTCCTCGAGGAGCCGGGAGTAGATGCTGGCGAGCAAGTAGGCGTACTGTTTCACTCCCTGGCCGTCCGCGGCGTCATGGTTCACCGATACGATGACCTCGTCACCTCGCTCGGCCTGTTGCAGCCGGACAGCGACCTGCGGGCCTGCGCTGTCGATCGCAGCGGTTTGGTACGCCGCAGCCTCGCGGTCCGGAGCGGCGGACGGGCCGACGGAGAACGGCAGTCGCGCGTCGAGGTCGGGAAGGCGCTCCCACCACACGCGGAACGTGCCGGTGCGCAGGGCGGATCCCAGGACGGGCTCGGCATCGAGCGAGAGGCGCACGGCGCGCGACAGGATGGCCGCGTCGAGCTTGCCGTCGAACGCGAGCCGGCAACCGATCTCCATGTGCTGCCCGAACAGCTTCGCGACGTGGGTCGCGACGTCACTCGGGGTCGCGGGAAGTCGGGACGGCACGGTGGTGTCGTTCACTGTCTCCTCCTATCGAGAGTTGGGGTCGACACAGCGGGTCCCGAGCGCCGGGGGTATCGCGGCACGAGGCGCGGGCGTGTCTACTGCGTGTTGTCCGCGCGGTCCACGTAGAAGAGCATCGCAGCGAGGCCCGCCAAGAACAGCGCGGCGTCGATGGCAAAGGACCCGGCTACGAGCGTGGGCTTCGCGACCAGTGGTCCGAACGCGGTGCCCGTCACGGCCAGCGGCATCGACCACGGGAACCACGCACCCCAGCCGACGGCACCGACCATGAGGGCCGCCGTTGCCGCGAACGCAGAGAACATCATCGGCGGCAGATAGCCTCTCTCCAGCATCGCGAGAGCCGCGACCACCGGCAGCGTCGCGAACACCAGTCCTGCGATCTGCAGCGACGACACGGCGGCTGCCAGGATGTGCCGCAACTCGAAGCCCGGGAGCCCCAACATGGCCGCGCCCAGCGCTTGCAGCGCGATCGAGATCAGGGTCAGTCCGACCACCCATGCTGCCAGCACGAGCAGCTTCGCGAAGACGAACGTCTCCCTGCGGATCGGGAGGGTGAGCATGTTCTTGGCGGTCCCGTCGCCGAACTCGCGACCGAACGTGTAGGCCGCAGCCAGGCCAAGAAGCGGAATCGCCCACCACGAGGCCATCATTTGAGGCCCCATGCGCATGAACGATTCCCACGTCGTGTCGACCTGTCCGCCTCCGACAACCCTCATGCTCGATGCGGACATGGCGGGTACGAGCGCGACGGCCAGGCCGGTCCACCACACCACCCGGGCTCGCCTGAGCTTGAGGAACTCCGCTTTGAGCGCCCGAAGCATGTGTCGCCTCTCAGGCCGCGTTGTCGGCGGTGTCCACGTGGCGCATCGCGAGAGCGACGCCCACAGCGAACAGCGCGATCGATATGAGGTAGGACGCGGGGACGAGGTCCGCGGGCGCGAGCGGGAGCCATGATGCACCGGCCAGATGCACCGGGAGGTTCCACGGGTAGTACTTCGAGAGGCTCGTGGTCGCGATCCCGTTGCCGACGCCGACAGCGGCGAGCGAGAACAGCATGCCCCTCAGGTAGCCGTGTCCGATCATCGCGATCCAGGCGACCAACGGGAGCGTGAGGTAGATGAGAAGCGTCACCTCGAGGGCGTCCACGGCGGCCGACCCCACGTGGTTCCAGTCGAAGCCCGGCACTCCCAAGAGAGCGAGCCCGATCACGTGCAGCGTCAGGCTCAGCGCGGTGAGCGCGAACACCCAGCATGCGACGACGATCATCTTCGCGACAACGAAGGTCTCCCGGCGGACCGGCAGCGTGAGCATGTTCTTCGCAGTCCCGTCCTTGTACTCGCGCCCGAACACGTAGACGGTCACGAACGCGAACAGCATGATCCCCCAGGTGCCCGTGATCCCCTGGACGGCAACACGCAGCTGGTTGGCCCAGTTGAGCTCGAAGAATCCCGCCTCCACGGCCTTCTGGAAGACGGGTCCGCCGGTCGCGATGCTCTTGGCGAAGTTCGGATCGCCGAGGAGCACCCGGTTCAGCACGGTCGACAGGATGGCGTAGGCCGCGACGACGAGAGCGGTCCACAGCAGCGTCCTGGAGCGCCGCACCTTCAGGAACTCCGCCTTGAGGGCGCGCGTCATCGCCGCCACCCCCGTCTGCCCCTGCGCGCGACCTGAGGAGCCTCGGGGTCGCTCCGGCCCGTGAGCTTCACGAAATGGTCCTCGAGGTGGTCCTCGGACATGCGGGAGCCGTTGACCTCGACCCCTGCCTGCACCAGCGCTCGGTTGAGTTCGGCGGCGCGCTCGAGGCCGTCGTAGACGCGCACGGCGCCATCCTCATGCACTGCGTACTCGCGCACGCCGCAGTTCTCCTCGAGCACCCACGCGGCCCGCTTGGTGTCGGCCACCGCGAATTCAAGGAACGTGCGGTTGCGCGCGCGCAGCTCCTCGAGCCCGATCTCCTCCAGCAGACGCCCCTCGTGGATGATCCCGATGCGCGTCGCGAGCTGCTGCACCTCGGAGAGGATGTGGCTCGACAGGAAGATCGTGATGCCGCGCTCGGCCGAGAGCTTCTTGAGGATGGTGCGGATGTCGACGATCCCGACCGGATCCAGTCCGTTCGTGGGCTCGTCGAGGATGAGCACCTCAGGCTTGTGGATGAGCGCCCGGGCCAACCCGAGCCTCTGCTTGTTGCCCATCGAGAGCGATTGTGCCTTGCGCGACAGGTACTCGCCGAGGTCGCACATCTCGACGACCTCGTCGACCCAGCCGCTCCGGCGAAGCCCGAGCAAGTCGCGCTGCATCTCGATGTTCTCGCGCACGGTGAGGTTCCCGTAGAACCCCGGCGTCTCGACCATCGAGCCGATGCGCTCGAATGCGCGCACCGCGTTCGGAGCCATCCGCTGGCCGAGGATCTCGACGTAGCCGTCGGTCGGCCTGATGAGCGCCAGCATCATCCGGATCGTTGTGGTCTTGCCCGCGCCGTTGCGCCCAAGGAATCCGTACACCTCACCGCGACGCACCGTGAGGTCGAGGTTCTCGACCGCGTTCACATCCTTGAAGTGCTTCGTGAGCCCGACGGTGCGGATGACTGCCTCGGCCGATGCTGTGCCTGGCGTTCCCCCCATGCGATCACCTTCCCTTCGAGTCCCATGATGGGACGCAGGGCTGAAGGTGGCGTTCCACGGACCTTACGATTCGCTGAACTCGGCCGCCGGCATCGTGAGCGTGAACGTGACGGTGCCCTCGCCGGTGTTCGCGGCACTGATCGTGCCGCCCATGCGCTCCGTCAGCTCGCGCGCGATCGCGAGCCCGAGCCCGGTCCCGCCAGCCGGACCGACGACCCCTCGCAGGAAGAGTCGCTCCGGGTCCTCCGGCAGCCGGGCGCCATCGTTCACCACGCGCACCCGGTACCCCTGCTGCTCGCAGTCGAGCCACACGGACAGCGCGGTCATGCCCTGGCCGTGGTGCACGGAGTTCGAAACCAGGTTCGTCAGGATCCGGGTGAGGGCCGAGGCGTCGGCGCGCACGGGGCAGCGATCTTCGGGGACGCACACCGATACGCTGACGCCGGCTCCCGAGAGCAGGGGTTCGAACCCGATGAGCGAGCGCCGTACAGCCTCTGCGAGGTCCACAGGCTCCCGCGCGAGCTCCAAGTTGCCCGCATCGATCCTCGCCGCGTAGAAGAGGTCGTCCGTGAGCTGCGCGAGCGATTCCGCTTTGGCGGCGATGACGCCGAGGTAGCGCTCGGGCTCGTTGCCCAGACCGCGCTGGAGAGCGTCCGTGTAGCCGGCGATCGACGTGATCGGGGTGCGGAGGTCATGCGAGATGTCTGCGAGCAACTGGCGTTGCGCCGCGTCGCGCGCGCTGGCCGCTTCGCGACCCCGCTGGACCGAGTCGGCGAGCGCGTTCAGGGACTCGGCCGCCCGGGATGCGCTGTCATCGCCCGGCAAGATCACCCGGTGCGCGAGGTTGCCCGCGGCGAGTTGCGCGGCGCCGTCCGCCACGCGGCCGATCCGCGCGCGCTGGCGCAGCGTGCCCGCCGCGTACCCGGCGGCGAACGCCGCCGCGAACGCCCCTGCGACGCCGGCGGCGAGCAGCCAGTTCACGGCGTCACCGCCTCCTCGAGGCGGTAGCCGATTCCCCAGACGGTCGTGAGGAGTTCGGGGTTCTCCGGCTGCGTCTCGATCTTCGTGCGGAGGCGTCGCACGTGGACCTGGACCGTGCTCAGGTCGCCGAAGGCGTCCTCATGCCACACCAGTTCGTAGATCTGGGCCTTGGTGTACACGCGGCCGGGATGCTCGGCGAGCAGGCGGAGGATGTCGAACTCCTTCGCGGTGAGTTCGATCTCCTCGCCGCGAACGCTCACACGCCGCTTCGCGATGTCGATGCGGACCGGGCCCGCTCCGATGATGGCGCTCTGGTCGCTCGCGCTCTGAAGGCCGTAGCGGCGAAGGTGCGCCTTGACCCGCGCAACGAGTTCGAGCGGGCTGAACGGCTTGGTGACGTAGTCGTCCGCGCCGACGCCGAGTCCCACTGCCTTGTCGACGTCCGTGTCGCGGGCGGAGAGCATCATGATCGGCATGTCGCTCCGCTCGCGCAGGTGGCGTGCCAGCTCGAAGCCGTCGGAGTCCGGCAGCATGACGTCGAGAACGGCGAGGCAGCAGGGGGATTCCGCGAATGCGCGCAGCGCTTCGGCAGCAGTGCACGCGCATGCGACCTCGTAGCCCTCGGCCTCGAGGTTGAGCCGGACGACCTCGAGGATCGCCGGATCGTCATCCACGGCGAGAATGCGCCCCTTCATGCGTCCCCCTTCACGGAGCCCGTCCTATGGTGACACACAATGCGGGCGAGACGCCTGCGCTATCATGACCCACACGATTTGCGGTACTGCGCGAACCGGGGGCGGCCATGATCACTCTCTACGACACCACATTGCGCGATGGCACACAGCGCGAGGGCATGTCCCTCTCGGTGGAGGACAAGTTGCGCATCGTCTCGCGACTCGACGACCTCGGTATTCACTTCATCGAGGGCGGATTCCCGGGGAGCAATCCCAAGGACATCGAGTTCTTCAAGCGCGTGCGCACCCTCGATCTGAACAACGCCGTGGTATCGGCGTTCGGGTCCACGCGCCGCAAGGACACCAGCGTCGAGGAGGATCCCGGCCTCGCCGCGCTCATCGGCAGCGGCTGCAGGGCCGCCTGCATCGTCGGCAAGACGTGGGACCTTCACGTCACCGAGGCGCTGGGCGCCACGCTTGAACAGAACCTCGCGATGGTCTCCGAGAGCGTCGCGTATCTGAAGGCCGCTGGGATGGCGGTCTTCTTCGACGCCGAGCACTTCTTCGACGGCTACGAGGCCAACCCCGACTACGCGCTCGAGGTGCTGCGCGCCGCCGCCGACGCGGGTGCGGATGCGGTCGTGCTGTGCGACACGAACGGCGGGACGCTCCCTCAGGACGTCGCCCGCATCGTCGGCGGGCTCGAGCCGCTCGTGGACACCGCGATCGGCATCCACACGCACAACGATGCGGGCTGCGCGGTGGCGAACGCCCTCGTTGCGATCGACGCCGGCTGCACGCACGTCCAAGGCACCATCAACGGCTACGGCGAGAGATGCGGCAACGCCGACCTCACCGCGATCATTCCGGCCCTCGTGCTCAAGATGGGCGAGGAGTGCGTCACGCGCGACCAGCTGCGTCTGCTCACTGAGGTGAGCCACTTCGTCGCGGAAACCGCGAACATATCGCCGGACCCCCAGCAGCCCTACACGGGCGCCAGCGCGTTCGCGCACAAGGGCGGTCTGCACGCGAGCGCCAACGACAAGCTCACCGGTGCCTACGAGCACATCGACCCGGTCGCGGTCGGCAATCTGGCCCGCGTGGTCGTGAGCGAGCTCGCCGGGCGCGCGTCGCTGACCATGAAGGCGAAGGAGCTCGGCATCGACCTCACGGCAGAGCCGGCGCTCATTGCGGACGTGCTCGACACCGTGAAGGAACTCGAGCACCACGGCTACACGTTCGAGGCCGCCGACGCCTCGCTCGAGATTCTGCTCCGGAAGAAGACGGGCACGTACACGCCGTCGTTCACCCTCGAATCGTTCCGCTGCATCATGGAGAAGCGCGAGGACGGTCGCGTCATGACCGAGGCGACTATCAAGCTCTTCTGCGAGGGGCACCGGTTCGTGGCCACGGGGGAGGGGAACGGTCCGGTCAACGCGCTCGACAAGGCGCTGCGGCTCGCGATCGGAAGCTTCTATCCGGGCCTCGAGGACATCGTGCTCACCGACTTCAAGGTGCGCGTCTTGGACGAGAAGAAGGGTACCGGGGCCGTCACCCGCGTTCTTCTCGTCTCCGATGACGGCACCGGGTCCTGGGCGACGGTGGGCGTGAGCGAGAACATCATCGAGGCCTCCTGGGAGGCACTCGTCGACTCCATCGAGTACGGGCTTGCGCGCAAGCGGTAGCGTTCGCGCGAGCGGTCCGAACAAGAAGAAGGCCCCGGTGCGAGAGCACCGGGGCCTTCTTCTTGGTGGGTTGCCGAGCGCGCGCCTAGTGGCAGTTGTCGCAACCCCAGTCGTAGTCATGCGGCTGCGAGAGGTCCGCATACGGCGCACTGCCGTGGCAGTCCGAGCACGGTGTCCACGGCACTGCCGGCGGGCTGTGGTACTCCTGCACATATGAATCGAAGTGGCAGCCGTTGCAGTAGTCATGCTGTGCGACGTGCGAAGCGTAGACATCTCCCGGATGGCATCCGGCGGTCGCGCACACGAGCGTCGGGGTCTTGCCCGCGCCGTGGCACGCCGAGCAGCTCGACGGCGTGTAGGAGTGGATCTTCGCCACGTCCGACCCGCCCGGATGGCACCAGGCGTTCGTCGTGCAGCCCGGTACCGTCGCGGTGTGCTTCGAGTCCGCGGCGTTGTGGACGAGCTGCATGTTCCCGGACGTCGTGGTGTGGCATCCGCCCTGAACGCAGTTGAAGAGACCCTTGGTGGCCGTGTCCGCCGGCGATGGGTGGCACTTCGAACAGCTCGAAGCACCGCCGTGCACGGCCTGGAGATCGAGGCTCGCGTGGCAGAGCGAACAGGTGACGTTGTAGGTCGTGCCGTTGATCGCCACCGAGCCCACGGTCTGGGTCGACGGGTGGCTCGCGTGGGAGCCGGCGGTGTTGGTGGAATGGCACCCTGAGGTCTCACACACGAGCGTCGGGGTCTTGCCGTCGCCGTGGCAGGTCGCGCACCCGAGCTTGGGCCTGTGGATGGCAGCCACGTCGGTGCCGCCCCCATGGCAACCGGTACCGACGCAGCTGGGCGTGCTCGACAGTGTGTGCTTCGCGTCGATCGCTGCATGCACGGCGCCTGCGTACGGCGAACCCGGAACGTGGCAGCCACTCTGTTCGCAAGCGAAGCCACTGTCACCGGTGGTCGCGTCCGCAGCGCCCGGATGGCACTTGGTACAACTCGACGAGCCTCCGTGGATCACCTGAAGATCGAGGCCGCCGTGGCATTCCGAGCAGGCGTGCGTCCCGCAGTCGACCGTGTTGATCGTGATGTTGCCCGCGGT